>JAESFG010000301.1_pt1 | contig 94553 bp, 65 predicted proteins | sample 9269371 | NCBI WGS metagenome assembly JAESFG01 (sample SAMN14506227, study PRJNA617093) | algae metagenome | isolation source: Aetokthonos hydrillicola CCALA 1050 (B3-Florida) and co-occurring... | place: USA: South Carolina | collected 2013-01-01
GATTGATTAAGAATTGTATCTTTGATATACAATCACCAAAGGAAGTATTGCGGACATTCTCTGTTTGACCTTCAAAATAGAGATATATGTACTCTTGTGATGATGATGCCCATCCATCTAAATGAAGTGCAAAATCTACTGATTGCCCTACTACATATCTAAAGCTGTTCATTATATATTTTTGGATTTAGCATTTTCATTGAAATAAGACGCGTAAATTTGGTAAATAGTCCTCGTGATATTAGATTAAACAAAAGCGCTGCCCTAAGAGCACGGGAGCGCACAAGTTGTCCAAACGGGGGCGATCGCATGAATGCTATATTTGTATTATAGTATGTAGATGTGTATATGTGTAAGTCTGTAAATATGTAGTACAATAAATTTGTAGATTAGATAGTGAGGTGTTTATGTATGTAGTTAAGAAAGTGCCAAGAGCTAAACGAGCACAAGCTGACAAATATGGTGAGACGAAGCAGCGCTATCAGATTATGCTGACTGAAACGGCATCCCTTGAGCTGGATCGAGTTTCTGAGAAGCTCTTAATCACCAGATCAGAACTAATTGAGCAGGTTATCAGGCAGGGACTTTTAGAAAAAGTTGTATTGTTGGAGGAGTCAGCATGACCACAACGGGCGGCGAGCTAATTAACCCATTGACATAGCCTTAATTCCGCTCATTGTAACGATCTCAGTAAGTTCGTCTTGTAGATTAGACACGAGTGTAATTGATTAGGGACATGATGGAGTTTGGAACATTGTTCGCGAATTTACACCCGAAACAGAGCGACGCGAAATACTGGACTGGTTCCATAGGCATGGAAAATCTCTATAAATGATTTTGCCACATCCCTTCGTATGCCTTCTCCATCTCGCGAGTAAACTGCTTAGCATTCCATAAAGGAGAAGTTTGTCTTGACTGTCGGAGTTGAATAGATATTTGCTGTCTTAAAGCTGCGTCTTTACCTAAACGCACACCCCACTCTAGATACTCTTCATCATTCCAAGCAATGCCTTCTGTAATACCAGCATTCATCATCATGGTATAACTATTACGGGCTGCAAATTGCTGCCCAACCTTGGTTACTATAGGTATACCCATCCAAAGTGTTTCTAATGTTGTCGTGGCTCCGTTATAGGGGTATGTATCTAATACCACATCGGCAATAGCTAAATTTGCTCTGTGAGTAGCTTCAGATGGATCTAAAGGTAAAAATCGCAGGCGATCGCTAGCCACTCCTTCTTCCTCTGCTACCCGCATAAAAAATTTCTGGATCGCGTCTGCGTCCCCTAACCCCTTAATCAAGAAATAGCTATTAGGAACTTCTTTAATAATTTTCATTTGCAGCCGCGCTGTATCTGGGTGACGCTTAAATCCTCTTTGAGCGCTGAGATAAATCACCGCATCACTGGGAATATCTAAAGTATCTCGTCTTAGCGTCGGTACACCCACCTCAAAACCATCTACCGCTATGTAAGTGTGGGGTAGTCTCCAAATTTTCTCCTTATAGTATTCCTGCGCCGATTCTGGTAAAACATAAGGATCAGCAATAAAGTAATCAACGGCTGGTATTCCAGAAGCATCCCAACCCAACCAGGTTGCTTGAACCGGTGCTGGTTTTAGTGCCATGATTTCACAAGCAATATCTAAGGTGATGCTATCAAGATCAATTAAAACGTCAATTTCATCTTTGTAAATTTGTTCAGCGATTTCGTCAGTACAAATGCCACCTTTATAAGCTTGAGTTACGTTCTGGAGATACCATTCTTGTACTGGATCAAATACTTGTTTGTAGTTAATGAAGTAGGCGTGAATTTGAAAGCGATCGCGATCGTGATGGCGAAAAATCCATCTTGCCAACCAGCCGACCGAATGATTAGATAGACAATGAGACAGATACCCAATCTTAAGAAGCTTTGTTCTCTTTCCTAAAGAGCGTTGTTTATATTGCTGAAATTTTTCAAGGGCATACTTTTCCACATTCATCTGGCAAAATTGAGCCAGTTGATTCTGCGTTTGTCTGTTTTTCTTAGGATCGTCTCTTAAATAAGGTGCAAAATAGTTGGAATTAAACAAACGAACAACTTTAATTGGTTCAATATCTATAAGTTGTTCTTGTACCAAAGATGTCAATAAAGATTCCTGCTCTAACAAAACCTTATAAGCTTCTTGCCAAGATTCAGCAATATCCATTAAGCCTTGCAACAGAAGGTACTTTGCAGATACACGATCAGCTAATGTTGGTGATAACTTATCGTACAATCTAGCTGTCTCTATTCCTTTAGAATAATTACCAGATCTTATATAAAAAACACCCAATGCTCGCAAAATTTCTATATTACTCGGGTCTAATCGTAAACCTAGTTCCATGAAACGTGCTGCAATTTTTGGTTGCGACATTGAATGGGCAACTTTGACCGCAGCTGGAATGAGTATCCTCATGAAAGTATTAAGGTCATCAATATGAGGAAGAGTTGCTTCCACAAATTCTAGAACTGACGGATGCAAAGGTGTTGTATAGAGAATACCCCTCAAAACTTGCAATAGCAGTTCAAAATCTACAATGGATTCTGACTGAATTAACTCAATCACACCAAAATTTTTTAGTTCATCACCAGTAAAAGTTTCTAGCTTTATAGCTAACTCAATTAGGTGGAATAAATTGTTGAGTTCTTGTGGTGCAATTTCTCGTATATGCTGACGAATTGCCCAAGCGACTGTATATTCTGCAAGCTGTTCTCTACGTTCTGCTTCGCTTTGCAAAATCTTCAACAATTCAACTGTCCACTGCTCAACTTGTTGGGCTTCTCCATCAGCCATGCCCATCATCCAAGTTACTTGTGCTTCTGCTTCTTGTCCCTGCAATAACAATATTAATCCTAAGTTCCAGTAGTGAGATTTCACTTCCGGTTCTGTTTCTATCGCTTGCTCATAATACTCAGCAGCTTGGCTATAGTCGCCTTTAATAAAAGATTGCTGGGCTTGCTGTTCTGTTAATATCACAGCAGGGTAAAGTTCCACAGAAGTCATAATTAAAGATTTCAAAAAGATTAGAATTACATTTGAGCTTGCACCTCAGATTGAAAAGATGATGGATTTAGTGCAAGCAATTTTATTAACAAAATTAAAAGCAAAATCGAAGTGGGTAGTATAAGCTACCCACTTCTATCAAGCTTTCAACTAAAACAGATATCGCTAAACTTTTACTTAGTCGTCAGCTGTTGAAAATTACTAGGACAAGCAGGTTGTAGTGGGGTACCAGAACCGGAGGGTGCTGTATTTGTTGAGCTAACACCAACGCTAGTAGCCTCACACAAAACAGCCAAAGTGGTTGCATCACTACTGCTATTTCCTAGTGTGGATAAAACGACGTTACCATGATAGGATTTAAGAGCAGCTTTCAAAGACTCTCCATTATTTGCAACCTGGGAAGAGCCAGAAGCAATTTCGTACTTGTAGTTTTCTGTTTGAGTTTTAATACCAATTCCTAGTTGATCTATTGAAGATCCAAACGAGGCATTTTCTAAGTAATAGGCTTGCTGGGAGCGATTGAGAGAACCAACGTACTGTTTAGCTTCTGATTGTTTACCTTTGTTAGCTTGGTTTAGGAAAGAGGGCAGAGCAATAGCAGATAGAATACCAATGATAATAATTACTACTAGTAATTCAATAAGGGTGAAACCTTGATCTTCTTGCTTTTTCTTAAGGATGTGTTGTAAAAACTTTGCTTTCAATTCAGTTTTCATATCTTTTTTCCTTGGAGGGATTAATTATTGATTGCTAGATGTAACTTACCCACTTTTGATCAGTTTCATATCATCCTCTAGAAAAAATTTTCTTACCTGGGATAGATTGCTTATTTTATCGATGAGGGATCCGGTGGATAGGGGTTAGTTGACTGAAAAAATTTACTTAACACTTGCGCTTAACTGAGATCGGTGACTATAATAGAACTAAGTCGTAGTCGTTATGAGTTTGTTTAAAGTTATATGACTAACTCAACAGTAGAAAACGTAGTGATTATAGGATCTGGACCAGCTGGATACACAGCTGCTATTTATGCAGGAAGGGCTAACCTGAAACCTGTTGTCTTTGAAGGGTTCCAAGCTGGGGGTCTACCTGGTGGGCAGTTGATGACAACGACGGAAGTAGAGAACTTTCCTGGGTTTCCTGAAGGAATTACTGGACCAGAACTAATGGATCGGATGAAGGCTCAAGCAGAGCGCTGGGGGGCTGAGTTATATACTGAAGATGTGATTGAAGTAGACTTAAGCCAGCGTCCTTTTACTGTTCGTTCAGAGGAACGGGAAGTTAAAACAAACACTGTTATCATTGCCACTGGTGCGACAGCTAAGCGCTTAGGGTTACCTAACGAACATGTATTCTGGAGTAGAGGAATTTCTGCCTGTGCAATCTGTGATGGTGCTACACCTATTTTCCACGGCGCAGAGTTAGCTGTGGTTGGTGGCGGAGACTCAGCCGCAGAGGAATCGATTTACCTCACCAAGTATGGTTCTAAGGTAAATATGCTGGTGCGAGGAGAAAAAATGCGGGCTTCTAAAGCTATGCAAGACCGTGTTTTGAGTAACCCAAAAATCCAAGTGCATTGGAATACAGAGCCAGTGGATATCTTTGGCAATGAAAAACACATGGATGGTGTGAAAGTTCGCAATACAAAAACTGGCGAAGAAAGCGAACTGCACGCTAAGGGTTTATTTTACGCTATTGGTCACAATCCCAATACATCTTTATTTAAAGGTCAACTAGAATTAGATGATGTGGGTTACATTGTTACCAAGCCTAATTCGCCAGAAACAAGCTTAGAAGGGGTTTTTGCTGCTGGTGACGTCCAGGATCATGAGTATCGTCAGGCAATTACAGCTGCTGGTAGCGGTTGTGCGGCGGCGATGTTAGCTGAACGCTGGTTATCATCTAGCGGTTTGATTCAAGAATTCCATCAAAAGCCGGAAACTCCAGATAATGAATTAAAGACTCCTCCAGCCGAGAAGAAAACTGATGAACAGCTTTCATCTGAATTTGATCTGAATGCGACGCGCCATTATGGGGGTTATGCTTTGCGCAAGCTCTTCCACGAAAGCGATCGCCCTCTTATCGTTAAGTACGTTTCTCCTGGATGTGGTCCTTGTCATACTTTAAAACCAATCTTAAACAAAGTGATAGATGAATTTGACGGCAAAGTTCACTTTGTTGAAATTGATATCGACAAAGACCGGGATATCGCTGAAAATGCTAATGTGACAGGAACACCAACAGTTCAATTATTCAAAAATAAAGAACTGTTGAAAGAACTTAAAGGCGTTAAAGGTAAGAGTGAGTACCGCCAGTTGATTGAGAGCAATCTATGAAGAGGGTGTAGGGCTAATTTTTGCCCTACACCTACACCCCACACCCTACCCCCTACACCCTATTTTTTGTAAAATCGTCAGCATATATTGCGTGTGAGCGCCCATGACCACTTTAAAAAGCCGAGAACGAAGATTTTTAAGTTTTCCCAAAAATCCCAACCTTTCGCAAAAACTGATGATTGCTGGGTTGCTTATTACCCTGTGTTTCATATTTTTGGCATTTTTTGCTCCTGCATTTCAGGCGTGGGGATGGATAAAAAATCCTACTGATTCCCTGATTAATCCTATTCATCAACCACCAACAGGCAACTATTGGTTTGGAACCAGTCGTCAAGGCTACGATGTATTCTCGCGCACACTGTTTGGGGCTCAAGCTGCATTGCAAGTGGTTTTGCTTGCCACATCGCTTAGTATGTTCATTGGTGTGCCTTTAGGGATGGTAAGTGGTTATCTGGGGGGTAGACTGGATAAGGTATTGCTGTTTCTTATGGATAGCATTTACACTTTACCCGGACTGCTACTTTCGGTAACGCTAGCATTTGTTGTGGGGCGTGGGATATTAAATGCGGCGATCGCCATCAGCATTGCTTATATTCCACAATATTATCGTGTTGTCCGTAACCACACAGTGAGCGTCAAAACTGAAGTTTTCATTGAAGCTGCACAAGCAATGGGTGCTAATACTTGGCAGGTGCTTTCGCGGTATTTGTTTTTCAATGTCATTCAAAGTGTACCTGTTTTGTTCACTCTTAATGCAGCGGATGCAATTTTGGTGCTAGGTGGTTTAGGATTTTTGGGCTTAGGACTTCCGGAAGAAGTACCAGAATGGGGGCATGATTTAAAACAAGCTTTGGATGCTTTACCCACGGGTGTTTGGTGGACTACTCTTTTTCCTGGTTTAGCCCTGACATTAATGGTAGTAGGGCTATCATTGCTAGGGGAAGGGTTAAATGAATTTGTCAATCCTCGGCTGCGAAGAGAAAATGGTCTGAGGAAATAGGGTGTGGGGTGTCGGGGGTACACCCAACACCCCACACCCTATATTTATGTAGATATAAGGACACCAATCTGGGTTTGGATCGTCTAAGATTTTGTTTGTTGTATTGTTTTAACACAAGAAAGTGAAAGATAATTTTTCCTTGATTGCTGCTGCCGCTGGTGGCTTTATGCTTTCTGTTGCCCTTTCTGGAGTCTTAAGGGGAACTCCTGTAGTATCTTGGCAAGGTCATTCTAGTTTACGTTCAACGATAATTGCTGATTCTCAACCTGCATCTACTCAGGTAAAGGGTGGGGAATTTTTTTCCAGAAAAAGTGATAACTGATGTGGTAATGGTATTGAGTAAGGACGCGCTGACTCATCCGTTACCACGTTTGTTATTCAAGAGGTGTGAAGGTGGAGAATTCTCAAGTAATCGGTATTGACTTAGGGGGAACAGCAATTAAACTAGGGCGTTTTGCATCTGATGGGACTTGTCTGTTAGCGTTAAGCGTACCGACTCCCCAACCCTCAACACCAGAGGCTGTTTTGGCGGCGATGGTAGAAGCGATCGCGGAAATTGACCCAGATCAACATGCGATCGCCATTGGTGTTGGCACTCCAGGTCCAGCAGATGCTCTGGGACGAATTGCTAAGGTTGCCATTAACCTGAAGGGATGGTATGATGTTCCTCTAGCAGACTGGTTAGAAGCAAAAACAAATCGTCGTACAATTTTAGCAAACGATGCGAATTGTGCAGGATTAGGAGAAGCTTGGCTCGGATCTGGTCGACGTTTTAAAAATCTCATCTTGCTAACTCTGGGAACTGGTGTTGGTGGGGCTGTTATTTTAGATGGTGAACTGTTCGTTGGGCATCAGGGATCTGCTGCGGAACTAGGATTGATTACCTTAAATCCCGATGGTCCAATATGTAATAGTGGGAATCGCGGATCTTTGGAGCAATATGTTTCAGTTACAGCAATTCGTCGGCGCACAGGAACTGATCCTGCTGAATTAGCTGTTCTGGCAAAAGCTGGAGACACAGGTGCTTTGAACTTTTGGCAAGAATATGGCAGAGATTTAGGGATTGGTTTGACTAGTTTAATTTATGTGTTGACGCCAGAAGCGATTATTATTGGTGGTGGCGTCAGTGCCAGTGCAGAGTTTTTCTTACCCTTTGTCAAGGCAGAGATTGAGCAACGGGTATTACCAACTTCTCGCATGGGTTTACAAATATTGGCAGCAGAACTAGGGAATTCTGCGGGAATAGTAGGTGCAGCCAAGTTAGCGTTTTCAAAATTACTGAGTTAGCAGCGCAAAGTCAAAAAAATATCATACTTTTTATGACTTTTTATGACCGCCATCACTAAAGAATTAACTTACATTATATTTACAAGCAAAAGGATAAAAAGCCCTGGTGTCGCGTCGGGGCTTTATTTTTTTAACTCATTTATCTGACTTTTCCACATGCCGCAAAAAGTCAGAACCTTGCATAAGTGCGAAACTTGTGGTAAAAAGTGTAGACTAAAGCTCAGTAGCTTTTATAGTTATTGTATTCTGCAAAACAAACAGAAGATTACGTACTTTAACGCTCAAGGAAGAATAAAATGGGACTTAGTGAAGGACTCTCCAACCCAACAAAAAAAGCTATGGTTGTAGATGATTGTTGTAAAATGATAGACGCGCAACTTGCTTCTAAACAAGGAATAAGTGGTATAGCCCTGAAAACTGCCTTTAATACCCTTAAAGGAATCAAGCCAGGATATATTTCTGATGTTGTTGAAACCCTTCTACCACAATGTTTAGATGCGATTGATCCTATTTGGTGTGAGGGTGTTCAGAATGGTGATCCTGTTGAGTATCTTGTTGAACATCGTTCTCGTACCGCTGAGGTATTACTCAGCGTCACTGATAATCTCGTAAAAGACTCGAAACGCAAAATTGCTCGGGCAACTTATAATCAGTTACGTGGTTCTGCCAAGCAGCACGTAGAAGCAGCAGTCCCAGATCTTGCTAAGGTAATTGAGAAGTACACCAAGACGGAGACTTACGTTTAAAAAAAATTATAGGGGTTCATCTATTGCCTGTTCTCTCTTACAAAAATCCTATAATATTTTGAATGTAATCCAGAACTTTTTGATAAGATTCTGGATTACTAACAGGATTGATAATAATAGGGATAGTACTATCGGGTAGCCAAAAAGTTATCCTACCGTTTGGCTCTTGGCAAAAAGAGCTAATACACTCGAGGTTGATAACATACTCATTTCTCTCATAAGAAATTTTCACCCAATAGCCTTTCTCTACTCCTAAACCCGTAATTTTTTCTATATATTCGGAAATTTTTTGATAATCTTCTAGGTTACTTTGGGGATTAATCACGACTGGAATGGCGCTATCGGGTAACCAAAATGTAATCCTGCCATTCTTTTCATAACAAAAAGCTGTGACACGCTCAAAATTGATTACATATTCATTTCTTTCATAGCTGATCTTTACCCAGTGCGCCACAAAATACCCTCCACGTTAAAAATTAAAAATTAGGTTGCTAATTTTTAATTTTTAAGGACTTAAAAAACTTCTACAGATGTGTGTATCCTAAAAGACGAGTGAGAACGGGCGATCGCAGCTTCAATAAACCCGATGAATAAAGGATGAGGTGTGCTGGGGCGCGATTGAAATTCTGGGTGAAATTGACAAGAAATAAAGAACGGATGGCTTGGTAATTCAATCATTTCTACTAACCGTCCATCGGGAGAAGTTCCACTGATCACATAACCAGATTCTAAAAACAGATTGCGGTAGGCGTTATTAAACTCATACCGATGACGATGTCGTTCGTAAATAACTTCTTCGTGATACAGTTGGAAAGCAAGAGTATTGGGAATAATACGACAAGGATAAAGTCCCAAACGCATTGTACCGCCTAAATCGACAACATCTTGTTGTTCTGGCAATAGGTTAATGACTGGGTTTTCTGTGTGGGGATTAAATTCAGCACTGTCAGAGTCTTTGAATCCTACGACATTCCTTCCCCATTCAATCACGGAGCATTGCATTCCCAAACATAAACCTAAGAAGGGGATTTGCTGCTCACGAGCATATGTGATGGCAGCAATTTTGCCATCCACTCCTCGAGAGCCAAAACCTCCAGGAACCAAGACGCCATCAACACCATCAAGATGGGTATCAATTTCGCTATTTTCCAATTCTTCGGAATTTACCCAACGTATGCGCAGTTCCCCGCTCATAGAAATGGCGGCATGACGCAGCGCTTCAACAACCGAAAGGTACGCATCACTTAACCGCACATATTTACCCACGATCGCAATTTCGACTGGATGCTTAGGACTATACATCCGATCTACCAAAGTTTGCCACTGCAGGAGATCTGGTTGTCGCTGCTCCATATTTAATAGCTCCAGCGCTTGCTGTGCTAATCCTTCTCGTTCCAAAATCAATGGAACTTCATAAATACTCTTAGCATCAATAGCAGGAATCACACATTCTGCTGGTACATCACAAAACTCTGATAATTTCTGTTTTAGTCCTGGTTGTAAAGCGCGATCGCACCGGCAAATTAAAATGTCTGGTTGAATCCCAATAGATCGCAGTTCCTTGACTGAATGTTGGGTTGGTTTAGTTTTCATCTCGCCAGCAGAAGCAATCCACGGTATCAATGTAACATGCATGTATAATACATTGTGCCGTCCTACTTCTTTGCGCAGTTGACGAATTGCTTCTAAAAATGGTAAGGATTCAATATCTCCAACCGTCCCACCTATTTCAGTGATAACAACATCAGAAATAGTATTTTTTGCTACTCTTGTAATACGCTCTTTAATTTCATTGGTGATGTGAGGAATGACTTGCACTGTACCACCATCATAATCGCCCCGCCGCTCTTTATTAATCACAGCTTGGTAGATTGAACCAGTTGTTACGCTGTTAAGTCTTGACATAGAGGTGTCAGTAAAGCGTTCGTAATGCCCTAAATCCAAATCTGTTTCCGCACCATCCTGGGTAACGAACACCTCCCCGTGTTGAAACGGACTCATTGTGCCTGGATCAACATTAATATAAGGGTCAAGCTTGAGAATCGACACTGAATAATCCCGGGACTTCAGCAGCCGCCCTAAACTTGCAGCCACAATTCCCTTCCCAATACTGGAAACCACACCGCCTGTGACAAATACAAACTTACTCATAGTATGTAGCAATTTTGGCAACTTTTAAAAAACATCCTGAAATTGTGCAACAGTAATAAAGAGTTAAGAATAACTCATAATAACTGATGTAAATTATTTTATTTTGAATTTTGATGTGCGGCCCATTTTAGGATTAGTATTATTAAGTAGTATACTTACCCCCTCCCTTGCTTTGGCGCAAGAGCAATCTCTCAAGATTATTTTTCCCAAAACAAACTACAAAACGACTGCTGATAGAATCTTTGTTCTTGGCACAGCGCCACCCCAAGGACAGCTTCTCATCAATGGTAATCCAATTACCCGCTCTCAGGCAGGTCATTTTGCACCAACCTTGCCATTACAGTTAGGAGAGAACCTTTTCACTGTTCAATACCAAAACCAACAAGTCCAAGTTAAAGTCATAAGAGCTTCTACTCAACCTGAAGTAAGCCAAGAATTAACTTTTGCTAAAGACTCTCTGACTCCAGCAACCAACATTGCCAGACTCCCAGGAGAACTGATTTGTTTTACGGCAGTCGCGAAGCTTCCTAAACAGGTTACCGCCTCCAACGCCAGTGTATCTGTAAAGATAGGAAATCAAACTCTTTCTCTTTTACCACAACCTCCACAAGCACAACTACCTGCAAACTCCGCCGCCCTAACTGGGCGAAATCAACCTTCTATTCAGTCTAGCGTAGGCAAGTACGAGGGTTGTACTACAGTGGGAACACCTGGGAATGTGGGACAACCTGAATTTCAACTTACAGGAAATGGCAAGACGATAACTCAGCTAGGTGCTGGTAAAATAGAAATTCTTCCACCCGCACAGTTGCAAGTTGTTGAAGTTACTACATCAGGTGTGGCTCGCACTGGCCCTAGTACAGATTATTCTAGACTTACACCCTTACCGCAAGGAACACGGGCATCAGTCACAGGTAGAGAAGGTGAATGGCTCCGCTTAGATTACGGTGCTTGGATCAATAGCAAAGAGACTCGTGTTATACCAGGTGCAATCCCACCACGAACAATTATCCGCAGCGTTGGATATCGTCGAACCCCGAGTGCAGCTCAGATAGTTTTCCCTCTGCAAGTTCCTGTACCTGTGAGTGTTCAACAAGGTGATAATACTTTCTCCCTCACTCTTTACAACACAACTGCCCAAACAGACATTATTGCCTTGGGTGATGACCCCCTCATTTATCGTCTAGATTGGCAGCAAGTGACTCCTGAACAGGTGAAATACACTTTTAACCTGAAAAAAAATCAACAGTGGGGATATAAGCTCAAATACGATGGAACAAGTTTAGTTTTATCCTTGCGTTACCCTCCAGCAACTACACGCCATAACAAACGCAAGCCTTTATCTGGTATTAAGATACTGATAGATCCTGGACACGGAGGTGCAGAATCTGGGGCGTCGGGACCAACTGGTTATCTTGAAAAAGATGTAAACTTAGCTGTATCCAAATTGCTGCGGGATGAGTTGGTGAAGCGAGGTGCTACAGTGGTGATGACGCGGGAAGACGATAAAGAAGTGTCGTTAGGCGATCGCGTGGCGATGATAAATCAGGAAGAACCAGCGATTTCAATTTCCATACATCACAACTCTTTACCTGATGATGGTAATGCGGAGAAAATCAAGGGTTTTTCATCCTATTGGTACAACACTCAAGCCCACAGCCTAGCATTGTTCTTGCATGATTACTTCATTAAAAAACTCAAAAGACCCGACTATGGCGTATTTTGGGATAACCTAGCCCTAACACGTCCAGAAAGCGCACCATCAGTTCTACTGGAAATAGGTTTTATGAGTAATCCTGAAGAATTTGAAGTGGTGACAAATCCTCAGGAGCAGAAAAAGGAAGCGCGTGCGATCGCCCAAGGAATTGTGGAATGGTTTAAGAAACAGAATTCAGGAGTCAGGAGTCAGGAGTCAGAATAAAAATCTATTCATACCAATTTTGTTTGAAGGCGCAGATTACTTTACCCCTCCTAACCTCCCCTTGCAAAGGGGAGGGAACTAGATTTTCCTTGTTTCCCCCATTTCTGTAATATTGGCATGGTGAATAATCCCCATGCCAAACCTGTTATTAAACCAAAGAGCGTGACGACATAATTATTAAAACTCCACCAACCCAAAACCTCGGCAGCCAATTCTAGGGGGTAAGCCATCATTAAGACACTAGACACTGCTACACCAGACCAAGAATACTGATTTAACCAGTAAAAACCCTTGCCTTTAGTTACTTCATATAGTAGGCGAGTTATAAGTAAACCTGTGACAGTACCGTAACAACGCATACACACAGCCATCATAAAAGGTGGAGCTAAAACTACGCCCATATCAGGTTGTGGGCATACATGAGCGCCCATGAAATAAATAATATTTCCAATCACCGACAAAATTGGTAGGCTAGACGCAGCTAGAAACGGTGCTACAAGTGGTCCTATTACCATTCCTGAAAGAATGATATCAGCGATCGCACTCACCCAACGAATTTGTAACCGTCTTCTAAAAACGACTTCTTGCATATCAGATCTTGAGACTTGGTAGTTCACTCAAATTGTACATATGAACCGATTTATCTTATATTGTGAACGGTCACGAACAATGATGAATTTGGTAATCGTAGCCGTTGACTAAAGGAAAAGAATGAGTCTCAACAACACAGCCGTTAAGTTCCACTGGTGCATGAAAGTTGACTAGCCACACATCCAAAGGTCGTGGTAACTTTGCTAAAGTCTCTTTCAGAGTAGTTGTTGAAGTATTAGAATCTTGATCTTGATGGGCGAGAAGAAATAGAGGAGTTGTGGCTGAACCTGAAAGCTTGAAGACACGAGCTAAGCCCATCATTTCTCCAGTCTGTACATGGGTTTTATGGGTTGTAGCAATAAGCATAGGTGAATGGGACACCTTTTGCATCACTGGAACTAAAAGATCAGGACGGTAATATTTTGGGTAACCGAGATTGGAAACAACACATAGCCCGCTGATAAGTCCCATCGATAAAATTATCGCAACAGAGGTTTTCCCTGAGAATGAAAAGAATTTTTGCTTAATCGTTGGAGTTTTCCAGCAAACTGCAAGGCTTGTGCCAAGTAAAACTATGATTGATGGGAAGTAAACAAAGTAGTATCTTGCACCACGGGTGAGGTCAATATCAAGAGCGTATGTAAAGAAGAAGAATAAAGCGATCGCTCCTAAAACCAACACGCCAAACATCTGAGTCATCAACCTGGTTGCTGGTTGTTTGATTTGAGTCACAATACCCCGTTTCAGAATCGGGAACAACCAGATAAAGAAAAAGAGCATTATTAACCCAGAACCAATGACAACTACCAGTGACGACACAGAAACTGGCAGTAAATACAACATACTAATCCATATGCCTAAAGCCTGTAACAGAGGGCTGAACAACTTTAAGAACCCGTCGTCATTACCAATTTGAATCCAATTTGTCAACTCACCTCCACGGTTTGCCTGGAAAAATAATGGTACCCAGACCAAACATGCTATTATGGTGCCAATAGCAGCTACCAAGATTTGCCACCAAGGGAGGTAATTAAGATATTGTTTTGGGTTGGCGTTAGCTCTTAGCTTTCCTCGGAACTGAGAAAAAGCAAGAACAATTAACCATAAAGCTTCTGTGCCAAGGGTGAGAGCAAAAAAATAATGTGTCGAAACACCCAGAGCATTTATACAAATCCAAATAACTATCAGCCAGTTAGGTATGGGTATGAGGCGTTGAATTCGTTTTGTAGCAATAAGCAAACAACTAACCGAAGCAATCACCCACAAAATACCCAAAGTGTAATGACGGGCTTCTTGAGCAATAAAGACGCCGTAGGGAGAGACTGCCATAATAGCAGCAGTTAGTTGACTTACTAACGTCGAGCGAAAGGCAAGCCAGGTTAACCCATAGATAGCTGGTATGGATAAAGAACCGAATAAAACACTCAGCGATCGCGCCGCCCATACAGAAGCTAAATCTCCAAAGCCAGGAGGAAACAGCCGCATCCACCAGTGAGATAACACAAAATATAAAGGTGGATGATTCGTCTCACTAAATAAATGCTGAAGTACATCGCTAACTCCAGCATTTTGGTTGGGTTGTATTGGTTGTAAAAGGGTATCAAGAGCGATCGCGCGATCTAACGGTACACTGCGAAAACTATTGCCAAGACTAAAAACGATAGTAGAAAATTCATCAGTCCAAGGTGGCTTTGCCTCCAACTGAGTTAAGCGCAAAGCAGTACCAATTAATAGCCACAACGATAGCAACAGCCACTGCTTTTGCCTCACCTTTTACCTTCTGTCAATTTTCTTGCTTTTACACTCCAGTTGCCATCCTAACACACACAATTAGCACTCCCTTCTCTAACTTTAGACGTGAATTCTTAACAATTCGTTTGAGGACTGGTCGCACCTATCTGTGAAGGGGCAAGCCCATGCTGCTGCTGTCGGTGTTGTAAAATACGTTTGAGGAAGAGGAAAACACACAAATGAGTATGTGGTATCAGCTCGGCTTGAGTCAAAGTCTTCTATCAGAACTCCCAACTGACCAGAAATTAGAGGTCTTGAAGCGATTTTGCCAAGCATATAATGTACCTGAACTTGCTGAGGTTATTGATAGTAAGGTATACATGTTCTGCTACGATGAGAGCCAAAACATAATTCCAATGTCCTACAATGAATATTTTGACGGTGATGTAGGTAACTTCATCAGTAAAAGTTATCATGACTGGTGTGGAAGTGTGCCATACGGGCTTGATATTTTACCAGACATGAATGCTCATATCTTAATTCCGTTTTGGCAAAGGGCTGAAATTAAGATCGAATTGCCTAACACTCCACTGGATGGCTTATTTTGCTCTGGAGTGGAATGTTATCTCTTACCCCAAGTCCGAGAAAATATTGAACTTATGGAACAAACGTATCCCTTTTCTCGTGTTAGGTATACACAACAGGAGTATATCGAGATTAATTCGTCGCTTGAACAGATTTGTACAATCGCACAAAACTATAGGATGTGTATATGTTGGTCATACTAAAGTATAATGACGCGCTTCTTGAGCAATAAACACTCCGTAGGGAGAGACTGCCATAACAGCAGCAGTTAGTTGACTTACTAACGTCGAGCGAAAGGCAAGCCAGGTTAACCCATAGATAGCTGGTATGGACAAAGCACCGAATAGAACACTTAGCGATCGCGCCGCCCATACAGAAGCTAAATCTCCAAAGCCAGGAGGAAACAGCCGCATCCACCAGTGAGATAACACAAAATATAAAGGTGGATGATTCGTCTCACTAAATAAATGCTGAAGTACATCGCTAACTCCAGCGTTTGGGTGGGGTTGTATTGGTTGTAAAAGGGTATCGAGGGCGATCGCTTGATCTAACGGTACACTGTGAAAACTATTCCCAAGACTAAAAACGATCGTGGAAAACTCATCAGTCCAAGGTGGCTTTGCCTCCAATTGAGTTAAGCGCAAAGCAGTACCAATTAATAGCCACAACGATAGCAACAGCCACTGCTTTCGCCTCACTTTTTACCTTCTGTGAATTTTCTTGCTATCTTAACACCTGGCTATTTTGAATCGCTTATCTGCGTATCTGCTGGATGAGGGTTTGCACTTGTTGATAACCTGCAATATTTCCTTGTTCTTGAAAGAGTTTCGCCGCCACTTGTAGATCGTTGACAGCATGTGTACTGTTTCCTAGAGCATAGAAAGCAAGTCCCCGGTTACTGTAAGCATCAGCCCGATTCGCATTGATTTTTAGTGTTTGGTTAAAGTTGGCAACAGCCAGCTTGTGTTTTCCTAATTTCAGGTTAGCAAGTCCCAGGTTATAGTACCCGTCTTCAAACTGTGGATCTACCTTGATCGTCTGATTGAAATCAGCAACGGCTGCTGGGATATCTCCTGTTTCAGCATAAGCAGTTCCCCGACCATTATAAGCTTCTGCATGGTTGGGATTAAAATGTAGAGCCAAAGTAAAATCAGCAATTGCTGTTTTTGAGTCTCCTGATTGGGCTCGTGCCAAACCTCTGAGACAGTAGCCTTCGTAATATTGAGGTTTCAATCGTACTACTTGATTGAAATCGTTAATAGCGCTGTTAAAATTACCGATTTTAAGTTTTTCTAGCCCTTGATTATAGTAGTCCTGAAAATTGACTGGCTTGGTAGATATTTGTGGAAGTTGCGCATGAACGACAGCAGGTATTCCTCCTAAGACACTTGTTATTCCCAGAATTGCGATCGCCTGCTTAATATAGTTCATAACTTTGCCCTCCTCAAGCAACTTTCTCTATTGTAATAGAGCAAAAGTTACCCCACCCAAGTTTGGTACTACGAGTGGGGTGCGTAAGTTAATGTCTTGTGGGAGAGATTTCAACCTACATCGTCATGAGCAAAGCGGTTAAAGAGGAAATCTAGAGCGTAGTTACGGAGTTGATAATATTGTGGATCTTCCATGATGCGAGCGCGATCGCGAGGACGGGGGAAAGGAATTCTCATAACCTCCCCAATTTTCGCATGAGGACCATTGGTCATCATCACCAATTTGTCTGCTAAAAACAACGCTTCATCAATATCGTGAGTAATCATTAAGACAGTGCAACGGTTCTGGTTCCAGATTTTCAGCAATTCTTCCTGTAACTCTTCTTTTGTGATAGCGTCTAATGCCCCAAAAGGTTCATCTAAAATCAAAACTTTAGGACGAATTGCCAAAGCACGGGCGATAGAAACACGTTGTCTCATCCCACCCGATAATTGAGTTGGTTTTTTATCACCAGCATCCGCTAGTCCTACCATTGCCAGATGCTCCCTCACAATAGCCCTTTTTTGAGCTATTGGCTTTTCAGGGTAAACAGCATCAACAGCCAAGTATATATTTTCAAAAGCCGTGCGCCAAGGCAGAAGCGCATAGTTTTGAAACACAACCATTCTATCTGGTCCTGGCTTAGTGATGGGTTGTCCTTCTAATAAAACTTGTCCAGAAGTTGGAAAATTAAACCCTGAAACCATGTTCAGCAGAGTTGATTTACCACAACCAGAGTGACCAATCACACAAATAAACTCACCCTGGTTTACAGTAAGATTAACTCCATCAAGTACAGTAAAAGGTCCTTTCTTTGTAGGATAAATTTTTGAAACGTTCTTAATTTCTAGGAATGCGTTTGGAATTTGAAGTGTAGTTGCCATTTTTTTTGGGATTGGGGATTGGGGATTGGGTATTGGGGATTGGGTATTGGGGCATCCCTTCGGCTTCGCTCAGGGCAAGGGGGCATGGAGGACTGAGTATTATTCGCTCCTCTGCTCCTCTGCTCCCCTACTCTCTCTTTAAGCTACAAGCCTTCTAGGTTGATCGATAACTACTTCTGCAATTGAAAAATCGCATTTAATTTTTAGATTGTTGAGATAGGTGATTGGATCGTCAGTGTTGAAAGGAGCTTCGTCAAATAGTTGGATCGGTTGACGGGTGTAGCTAATATCTAATCCTAGTTCTCGTGCTGCGGTACTGAACACACCTACTCGGCAGACTCTTTCTACAATTTCAACCCAGTTTCTAGGGAAGGGTGTGTCACCCCAACGGGCGAGTTGAGTCATCAACCAAATTTGTTCAGTTCTACTAGGACGGTTTATTGCTGAGTCTGCATAAAACTGGTGGTGGGCGTATTCTCGCATTGGATGATCCAAACTACACGTGGTGTTGTTCGGATCTTCTATTTGGATGTAAGAGATATCTGTACTCACATACTCTCGCTCAGCAAGGATGTGCCTAATTTCTTCGGCATTTTCTGGAAGCGAACAGTAATAGCAAGCTTCTAGCAAAGCTTTTGTTAAGGCGATGTGGGTGTTAGGATAAGCTGCTGCCCAATCTTCTCTTACACCAAGAACTTTACCGGGGTGTCCTAACCAAACTTCCAAGTCAGTAGCTATGGTAAAGCCTATTTCTTCAACGGCGGCGCGGATATTCCAAGGCTCACCCACACAATAACCATCAATACTTCCTGCTTTTAAATCAGCCACCATTTGCGCAGGAGGAATAGTCTTAATGTCAACATCTCTATCAGGATCTATCCCACCCGCCGCAAGCCAATAACGTAGGAGTAAGTTGTGCATTGAGCTAGGATGTACTACCCCCAATGTGTGTCTTTGGTCGCTTGTACGAAGCAGATACTGTTTAAAATCAGCAAGAGTGCGCACCCCTCGATCATAGAATTTCCTTGATAGAGTGATAGCGTTACCATTGCGTGTCATAGTAAGGGCTGTTACGACAGGCAAGGATTGGTTTTGGTGTCCTCCCAATGTCAACCACATTGGCATCCCTGAAGGCATTTGAGCAGCATCTAAATACCCTCCACTCATACCATCAACAATACCACGCCAGCTGGTTTCTCGTACCAAGTTAACTTCATCTAAACCATGCTTAGTGAAGAACCCTTTTTCTTTTGCTATTGCTAGGGGTGCGCAGGCAGTTAACGGCACAAAGCCTATTTCCAAATTGACTTTTTCTAAACCATGACGAGCAATGTCTGCCGTTTTTCTCGCCCTAATTTTTTTGACACGTTTTTGCTGATTGAGGAAATAAATCATTTCGCTGCGCAAGCTGTAGTAACTTGGATGTTCTACAACTTCCATGCGCTTACGTGGTCTGGGTATATCTACTTCTAAAATATCACCGATTTTGGATTCTGGTCCATTAGTTAACATCACGATTCTGTCAGAAAGCAGCACCGCTTCATCGACGTCGTGTGTTACCATCACGGCGGTAACTTGGTTTTCGTCGCAAATTTGCATTAACTGCTCTTGCAAGTTACCACGTGTCAGAGCATCTAACGCACCAAATGGTTCATCTAATAGTAACAACTTAGGACGAGTTGCTAAAGCGCGCGCGATCGCCACCCTCTGTTTTTGTCCACCTGATAACATTCCAGGTTGTTTGTCAGCATGGGGGCGTAATCCCACCATATCAATGTGTCTTTCTACAATTGATCGACGTTCCCCGGCTGGTAAATCCTTCATCACTGCATCCACAGCGAGGGCAATGTTTTCCCGTACAGTTCGCCAAGGTAACAGCGAATAATTCTGGAACACGACCATTCTATCTGGTCCAGGCTTCGTGATTCTTCTTCCTTCAAGAGTTACCAATCCTTCAGTTGGTAAATCTAAACCGGCAATCATATTTAATAAAGTCGACTTACCGCAACCGGAATGACCAATCAGGGAAATGAATTCTCCCTTTTTAATATCCAGATCAATTCCTTTAAGGGCAATATATTTGCCGCCACCTTTCAACTCAAAAACTTTTTCAATTTGGTCAACTGCAACGAATATAGACATAGGTATTGGGGATTGGGGATTGGGGATTGGGGACTGGGGATTGGGGATTGGGGTGTGGGGCGCGGGGTATAAGTCTATAGATGGGGAAATTGCAACCATTACTTATTGCCCGTTGCGCATTGCCCTATGCCCTATGCCCTATGCCCCATGCCCCCTAATTTATTTTTGTTCTGCTGGTAGAATCAGTGTTTGAATCCAAACCATGAATTTGTCTAGTAGTAGACCAACAACACCGATATAGACGAGAGCTAAAATGACTTCACTTACAGCGTTGTTTTGATACGCGTTCCAGATAAAAAAGCCAATTCCGACGATACCAGACATGACGATTTCTGCTGCAATAATTGCCAACCAAGCTAAGCCAATTGCGATTCTTAAACCTGTAAAGATGTAAGGAAGAGCAGCAGGAATCAAAATGTTGAGGAAATATTCCTTCTTGCTGAGTTGTAAAACTTTGGCGACGTTATTATAGTCTTGAGGGATTTGAGTAACGCCGACAGCAGTGTTGATTAAAATCGGCCAAATTGCTGTGATGAAAATCACGAATAAGGCGGCTGGTTCGTTTTGTCGTAAAGCGGCTAAAGAAATCGGAACCCAAGCCAAAGGTGGTACTGTTCTCAGTAGTTGAAAAATAGGGTCTAGAGCTTTGGACATTGTTTGATTAACACCGATTAAAATGCCCAGACCGATACCAACAATTGCTGCTAGCGAATAACTGATTGCTACCCGTTGTAAGCTAGCTAAAATCTGCCAAAATAAACCTTTGTCAATACCACCTCTATCATAAAAAGGCCAGAAGATTAAGATCCAAGTATCTTGGATAACTTTAATAGGACCTGGTAGCGTAGCGCCTGGAGTCCAAGAAAACAGTTGCCATACAACTAAAAAAATCAGAATTGCAATAGCTGGAGGTATAAAATTAGGGAGTTGTTTTTGGAGACGAGATATGAAACCGTTATCAAAAGTGTTTACTGCAGGGCGTTTTTGAACCGTTGTCATAGATTTTGTTATTTTTTATTTGTTTAGTATTGTTGAACTAAAAATCACTTAAACACTGACTTTTTTGATTTTCAAACTTCTCAGATATTCTTCTGGTTTTTCTGGGTCAAACTTAATGCCGTCAAAGAATTCTTCTACTCCACGAGATGTGCTAGTGGGAATGTCAGCAGCAGCAATACCTGCTTCTTTTGCTGCTTGTTTCCAAATATCTTCGCGGTTGACTTTATCAATCAGTGCCTTAGCATTTTTCAAGTAATCTTTTGGCAAGAATCCCCAACGGACACTTTCGGTTATAAACCACAAATCATGGCTCTTGTAGGGATATGAAACGCTACCTTTTTCATCTTTCCAATAATAAGGAGCTTTTGATTTATCATTAATAGTACGACCATCACCCATATCATACTTACCAGCGAATGGTTCTATTAGGATATCTGGTGATGACAAGTTGAAGTAGTTGCGTTTAGCAAGAATTTGTGCTGCTTCTTTGCGGTTGTCAAAATTATCCAACCATTTTTGTGCTTCCATAATCCCTTTCAACAGTGCTTTGGTCGCTTTGGGATTTTTATCCGCCCAATCCGCCCTTAAAGCAAAGTATTCTTCTGGATGATTTTTCCAAATTTCTGCGGTTAATGCAGCCAAGAAACCAATCTTATCTTTGACGATTCTATAAGGCCAAGGATCACCTGTGCTAAAGGCATCCATTGTACCTGTCTTCATATTGGCAACAGTTTGTGCTGCTGGTACAGTGGCTAGCTTGATATCAGCATCTGGATCGATTCCACCAGCAGCTAGCCAGTAGCGAATCCAAAAATCTTGATTTACGTGTGGAAAGGTGTATGCTGCGGTAAAAGGGCTTTTTGAGGATTTGAGTCCAATAAATAGTTCCTTTGACTTTGCTGTGTCTACAGAAAGGTTTTTTCCTAAATGCTTGTTTGCGATCGCAATACCATTACCATGAGTAACTAACTGCGCCAATAGATAAAGAGGAAGCTTCTTATTACCCTTGGTGATTAAACCTTCAGTAATCAGATGTGGCATTGGCATCTGATATTGACCACCGTCAACTCCACCACCGGCTGAACCGATTTCAGTGTTATCTCGCATTGAACCCCAAGAAGCCTGTTTAGAAAGGTCAACTTCGGTCATGCCATACTTAGCAAAGAACCCTTTTTCTTTAGCAATGATAAAAGGAGCTGATTCAATAATAGGGATATATCCTAATTTGACTTTAGGAGTTTCTGGCTTTTGTTCTGGGGGAAGGTTTGCACTTTCCTGTGCCGTCTGCTGAGCTTGAACGCTAGTACCACCAGTCAAATTGTCAGGGGGATTACCTAAGCAACCCTTTAAAAGTACAGCACTTGCAGATACTCCTGCCGTTAACAAAAACTTACGACGAGAAATTTGATTCAAAAATTCATCCATAGTATCTCCTTAAGTACTCACTGTTAGCACAATATTCAATCTTGATGTCTTGATCGGGAATTACCATCTGTAAAAACAGAAGCAATAGTTTCATGATTTGGATCACTGGAATGGTCTGTTAACTCAGATGATGTATTTGTTGATAAAACCTGAGTTTTACGAGAAAAGTAACGTTCTGGATCAATACCCTCGAAAGTTGGTGGTAACCAAAATCGAACTACTAGTAAGACTCCCATCACCAGTAAAAAGGCACATGCCGATAAAATCTGGCTCCAGTGTGCTTCTAACACTCCTCGGACAATTACTTCTCGAAGTACGGAGACAATAGATACCTCGACAGCTACACCAATAGATACTCGTTGCTCCTGTAAGTAAATTATCAGTAATCGAAATAACTCGACTAAAATCAACAAAAAGAGGATATCGGAGGTAACAGCTTTAAAGTCAAGTGGAGGCAGCAGCGAGTAAAACATTGCTCGCAGCTGAATCACCATAACACTGAATAACCCAATACACAGCGAAATAATAATTAGGTCCTGCACAGTTTCAAGACACTGCACAAGTCGATTTCGACTGATCCATTGGTGCCGATTATTTAATGAGTTCTTAATAAATTCTTGCATGTTTGATGTCCTTTTACAACCAGAATTCAAAAATTAAATATTACGAGTCAGTATGAATTCTGTAAGAATTATCGATAGATAAATGGTCAAAAACCGTAGTAAAATCCAAGACGGTGGCTTCTATGGGGTGTAGGACATTCATTTCATAGAACGCTTATGTTGGGTTTAGGGAAGTTCAATTCCGATTTCCCCTACCCCCTACACCCTGTTTTTAATACTGCCCACCCGATTTCCGGTGATAAACTGCTGTCATACCTCCAGGTTGTAGGACTTTACCACTGTCTACCACTGCATAAACTACCCAATGGTCGCCACATTCTACCCGGCTTTCAACAGTGCATTCCAAGTAAGCAAGGGCATCGCTGAGGATAGGACATCCATTTTCTGCTTCTTCAGTTTTCAAACCTGCAAAGCGATCTGCCCCTGGAGCGAAAGATTTGAGGAAGTGTCGCCGCAGGTTCATACCTTCCTGCAAAATATTCAAGACAAATTTATCCTTGGTATGCATTAGAGGTTCTACTGCTCTGTCTTTGGCAACAGCAACAGTCAAGCCGGGAGGGTTGAAGCTTGCTTGGGAAACCCAAGAAGCTAGCATGGCACCTGTAAGAGATCCTCGCTTGGCAGATACTACGCACAAAGGACTAACAATCCGCCCCATAGCTTGCTCGGTACGATCAATTTGGGAATCACTAACTGGTTGTCTAATGGTGCGGACTTTCTTTGCTTTTTTCAAAGCCTGAGCAAAATCTGTTCCAGCTTCTTTACACTGTTGAAGAGTTAAATCATCAGGTTTAAACTTCACCCGAATCGTGTCAAACCCAAATCCATAACCAGCATCCTGTAGTTTGCTTTCGATTTCATCAATTGCTTCTCCACTCCATCCGTAGGAACCGAAGACGCCTGCTAACTTACTTTTGGCAGCAGTAGAAAGCACAATTCCCAAAGCTGTTTGTACTTGGGTGGGCATATGACCTCCAAGTGTAGGAGAACCGATGATAAATCCATCACACTTTTCAACAGCGGCTTGGATTTCTGCTGGCTCACTCGATTCACAGTTAATTAATTCTACACGTACACCAGATTTATTGATACCCTTGGCTATAGCCTGGCCTAAAGTTGCTGTATTTCCGTAAGCAGACGCATAAATAAGTGCAACGGTTGTTTCTTTCTCTTTCTGTTGTTGACTCCACTGCCGATAGTCGTGGGTTAGTCGACTCTTGCTGTAGCGTACAATTGGACCATGACCAGGAGCATAAAACTTGATAGATAAAGGGGCAAATTTGTCAAGTGCTGTTTCTACTTGTCTTGATTGAGCAGCATGAAGACAATCATAGTAGTGTTGTCGGTCTTCATCTAAATGTTTCCAACCCTCATCAAAGATTTGATCATCGCAAACATGAGTACCAAATAGCTTATCAGTAAACAGGATGCGAGTTCCTTGGTCGTAGGTATAAAGTTCGTCGGGCCAGCGCGGGGTAGGAACTGCGATAAATTGTAGTTGATGCCCTTTTCCTAAATCTATAAGTTCTTCTGCTCTTGGTACGTTAATTTTTAGCTCTTGTTCTTTGAAAGCTGTACGTAGAGCAACTGCACCTGCTTTGGAGCAGATAAAGGTAACTTGAGGAGCTAATTCTAGCAGCGCTTTTAAAGTTGCACAACGATTGGGGTTGATATGACCCAAAATTATGTAATCTAAATGCTGTAAGTCAAGAAGGTGCTGTAAGTGATGCAGGTAAATTTCAGTGAATGATTCGCCAGGAGGATCCAACACAGCTGTTTTCTCAGCTTGAATCAAATAGGAATTTGCTGTGGTACCTCTTTGCAATGAGTATTCTACTTCAAATTTGAGTCGCTCCCAAGTACGCGATCGCAGGATGGTAGTATCTGCATCAATTGAAGCGATTTGCACATCACGGGGTTTAGTGTTTGACATAGTTTTTGGGGGATTGGGGCATGGGGCATGGGGCACGGGGCAATGGGCATGGGGCATGGGGCAATGGGCATGGGGCATGGGGAGAGGAGAAGAAATTAGGTTCCCCAGCAAACCGTACTTAGTCCTGAATACCTAATTCTTATTGCGCTATGCCCTATGCCCAATTCCCTAATAATGATTTCCAACTTGACGATGGTGTACGGCGGGTGAGGCGTCGGGTTTGGAAACACGACCAACAGAAACAGTGCTGTAGATTAACCAGTGATCGCCACACTCTACGCGTCTGCTGACTTCGCATTCCATGTAGGCAAGGGCATCAGCTAAGATAGGAGAACCGTTTGTTGCATCATACGTTCTGATTCCTTCAAAACGGTCAGCACCAGGGGGGAAGCGTTTGAGGAAGTGCTTCATCAATTGCTGATAATTGCCTTCTTCTAGTATGTTAAGGACGAAGCGATCGCCTACATGGAGTAAAGATTCAATGGCACGATCACGAGCCACAGCAACTGTCAAACCCAAAGGTTTAAAGCTAGCTTGTGCTACCCAAGAAGCAAGCATGGCACTACTAACATGGGCTTGGCGAGTTGTAAGAATATAGAGTCCACTACTCAGCCTTCCCAAAGCTTTCTCTAAGTCGTTATCCAGTGCTTTTATTTGTTTAAGGGTGCGCTCACGAGACAACCATTGTCCCATGTCTGTTCCAGCTTCTTCACACAACTTGTATATTGCTTCTTTTGGCGCTTCTTTCACTAAAATAGGTAGAAAAGCAGGCTTAAGTCCTAAATCTCGGAATTTGGACAACAATAGATAAACCGATTCGCTATCCTCTCCTCCAGATTCAAAGACACCAACAGATTGCTTGGCTTTGGCGGCTGCCAAGATAGTGTTGATAGCAATTTGAGCAGTAGCAGCGATTGCTCCAGAAATTGGTGGGGTGCCAATCACTAATCCTGAGGCAATGCTAACCAATTCTTTCACCTCTTGAGGGTCGGCGGATTTTAAATCCATTGTTTCAACCGCCACACCTGTTTTAGTGATGCCATAGGCGATCGCTTGAGATAGACTGTCACTAAAACCATAGTCGGAAACATAAAAGACTGCAACTGTTGTTTCTGCTTTCGCTTGTTCTTGGCTCCACTGACGATAGCGGTCTACCAGCTCAATCACGTTGTGATAAAGTAAAGGGCCATGACCTGTAGCAATCATTGTAATGGTGGGTAACTCATTCATCCGCTTAATTGCAGATAAAACTGAACGAGCGTTTGGTCCCATTAAGCAGTCATAGTAATATTGAAAATCTTCTAAAATCAGGTCTAAATCTTCATCGAATGTGTGATCGTCGCAATAGTGCATGCCAAACGCATCACACGTATATAAAATTTGCGTTTTGCTATCGTATGTGAATATTGTATCTGGCCAATGCAAGTTAGGTGCGATTACAAATTCCAGGATATGTCCTTTACCCAAATCCAGGCGATCGCCATTTTTCACAATTTGTTTTTCAAAAGGAGTATGAACCCAATTCTCGAGAAACTGGATTGCTACTTTTGAACCAACAACAGTCACTTGAGGCGCTAGCGCCAGTATATCCTTGACCAATCCACTGTGGTCAGGTTCAGTATGACTAATAATTAGATAATCTAGTTCAGCTGGATTAATTACCCCTGCCAAGACGTCTAGATATTGTTCACGAAATTTCTCATGGGAAGTATCGATTAAGGCTGTTTTTTCACCCTTAATTACGAATGAATTATAGGTGGTGCCATTTTGTAGCCCAAATTCAATATCAAAGCGATCGCGGTCCCAGTCTAAAGATCTAATTGCTGTCGTATCATCTGCAATGTCACTAAACTGTATGGTTAATCTGCGTCGAGTATCAGCAAGCGCTACCATTGGGAGCCTCCTTATAATTTTTATGAATTAGGTATCTAAATATGCGGTCAATCCATTAGAGGTATTAACCGTAAATTCAGCTTGGCGATATCCACCGTCATTAAGTTGTCAAGAATTGTAAGTTTTCTTTGCGATTGATCTCATAATACTCCGAAACATCTATAGTGAAAAGTCATTAATTCATATATCTGCTATAGAAATATTCTATAGGTCTGTTTTTTTCCAAAAAAGTTTGATAAACTGTCGATGCTATAAATACTTGAAAATGTGCTAAACTGTGCCTAAGTGCTGTCGTATAGCCCGCAGCATACCTGTGCTACCTTTACTATTCACTAGAAGAATAGCGGGAAGATGTGATGGGCGATTCGCTTCAATAAAATCTGTGGCTGCGTGCTTGGCACTAGCTGTCACGATCACAACCAGGTCAGAATTGATTACCCATTGACGTAGTCTCTCATTACCACCTTTATCATGGCTGAGATAAACTTTAACTTCTTGGCAACCAGCTTCTAGAACATTTTTCACCCTGATTGCTGCTGTTTCTGTTAAGCTGTATATGAGTACTGATTTCCCTTTCAGTTTTTGGAAGATATTTTCCTCATCTTCAAAGCTTGGTGTAACTAAATTTAGTTCTTCACCCAGCAAATCTGGAAGAGTTTGTTCTAAATTTAAGTCTTGAATCAAAGAGCGAAAAATTCCCCATTGCTCTTCATCAATACGGTTAGCATGACGACGCAAGGTTTCTGCTACAGCAAAGACGAATTGCGATCGCTTTTGGTCAACTGCACAAGGGTATAATATCAGGACATCAAGCAAGTCAAGTGCCCAATCAACCTTCTTGGGAGCGGCAAAGCGTTTCCAGAGTTCTAAGGCATAATCCAGAATCTCAATGTACTTTGTAGCATCAAGTCCAAGCTTGAAAAGGGCGATCGCTAAATCATTGAATAAAACTAAATCAGCATCCCCACCCTCCGTGCTAAGAACTAGCAGTTCTAACAGTGAGTGATAAAGGGTAAGAAACTCACCACGAGGAAATTCTTCATCCTTCTGGAAAAATGCCAGCAAGTAGGGAAGGGCATTATGCAAGACAGACTCCGCTTTTGAGCCTACTTTATCTAATAACTCGCCAAACTCTACTACTGCTCGTGGTTGGGTAAGCAAAATAGACACATCCCATTCGGTAGAACCTTGGCGTGCAGTATGCAGTGCTCTCTCCCAACTTGGTTCTTTGTCTAGCTTTAACAGCCATTCTAGCCAATTTACCGGTATTGTTTCTGCTGCTGTTGTATCCTTTGTTGTTCCTTGCTGACTGCCCCACAGTTGAGTCAGATAAGCTTGGTTCCACCGTATCTTTATCAACACGTTTTGATCGTCAACACTAAGTTCATCAAAGGCTTGTAATGCAGCTTTTTCAGCTGCTAAAGTTTGCAGCTCGTAGGCACATTGAAGAAGCAAGCGAACTTTTTCTTTGGATGGTGGTGCATCACAAAGCAATGAAAATGCTTGGTCAAAATCTCCATTTTTCGATAGCTGTTCAGCTTCTTGCACCACGTTTCCTTCGCGAGGCGGCTGACTATCTGGTAGTAGTTCGGCTAACTTTTGTAAATAGCTGCGGTGATTATCCTCAACGTCTAAAATTGCTAGCAGTTCGTCTCGGAGAAAAGGTCGAGGTGGTTCTCCACCCACTGCTAGTAGCATAAATAATTTCAATACTTCTGGTATTTTACTACCTGCACGGACTGCAAAAAGATTGTTGTAGCGCTGAAAAAGCACTTCTTTGAAATAAGTAACGGCACTTTTAGGAGCCTTCTTGTCTTCAAACTGTTGCAATTCGGTGCAGTAGACTGCTATAAGTAAAGCCTGTGTAACCGCGAAAGGTCGGCGAACCTGCAAGAGATTACCCAGTTCGGGAAGGGCAAGTAACTCATTCCACCGTTGCAATTCTGCTAAAAGTTGCACCCGCAAAAACAGCAGATTGAGGGCATCTAAACGATGTTGATCTATCAGGTATTGTAGCGACTGTTCTGCTGAATTGCGATCGCCTGCTTGAAGTGCCATGTAGAAGTCGCGTAATACACGCCCTGTAGGACGGGGATTTTCTCCAATGTACTTTCCCTGTCTTCCACGAACTTTACGCATCCTCTCTAGTCCTTCCCAAACTTTGGGTGGTTGTCCGAGCAATTTAATCGCATTACCCTTAGTAAATTCGTATACTGCCAGTTCTATGGGATCTTGCAAATTTAGCTGTACTCTTTGTCCTCGAAATGTCGAATACGTAGGACCAACAAACGCCATTAATTCTTCACTCAAGCGGCGTAACTGACGTTCTGAAAAAGTAAGGCCATACCAATCTACGGTATCGTTGTGCCAACAGGGAAGAACTGTCGATTGTGGCTCGCCTTGAGTCAACAACTCTACCCAAGGACGAATTTTGACCTGTGTACTTCCATCTTGTTGAATCTGATTCAATTTAAATTTGTTACCACTACCAAAAAAATGATTCAGGAAGTGGCGGATTTCAGCATCAGTGGGACTGTTCATCATGCAAAACCTCCCCAACGGTTAGTAAAAATAATCTGTTGTTCGGCAATGATTTCTGGTGATGTCTCATAAGTTACAGCTTCTTCATTGACCGTAATGCCGTTGTAGGTGAAATTCATTGACCCAGCAAGATAATACCCATCTCCTAAGATACCTTTTGTATGTAGTTCTTCAGTAATGTGGAATTGTACTTTGTAGTCCTGATATTCAATTCTGGCTTTGACTTTTTCAATAAAACTATGGTTGTGAGAATCGGGACGAGTAGCAATATGTATAGTACTTCCACGTTCCGCTAGGGTTGCAAGAACTTGGGAAAGTCGAATGTGAGTTCGACTCCAAAAGGGTTCTAAGCATAGAAAAGTGTTAGCTGTGTTATCAATAACTGGGATATCTGATATCCAGGGAGAGACAAGCCAGATACATTGGCTGGGGTTAACCAGTTCAGCCACGAAAATTGTCTGGAGTAAGTCAGGAATTTGACGAGAACTTAAGCGTGAATGAATGTATCGGTTCGTGTACATTTTATCTGATTATGTGAAATTGAAGATTGTAACTACTGCACCGCATCGCGCACTCGCAACCTCACTGCAAACCCTTGGGAATGCCACTGCACACCTTCTACCAAGGGATAAACTTGCAAAAACCCAAGTTCTATTGGTTCCACTGCTAAACTCAAAATCGCCGACTTCAGATCTCCCCGCGCATCAGAACTTGCCAACAGCAAAACCGACGCTGCACTTTTCAAACTCTCTTCTACCTGTTCACGCCAGTTAGGATCATGTAGCTGCACTTTACGTTCTTCCATTTGTAATACGTCCAGCAAAAGTTCTCTATCTGCATCGGGAAGCACAGCAAAAGGATTGTACGAAGCAAAGGCACGAGATCGTACTATATTACCCCTTGCCCACAAAAGCCCATAAATCACCTGAAACCGCCAATAGGGATTAGGCTGAACCAAACCAAAATGGAACAATGCTTTATCCAACTGGTCATCATTACTAACTACATAGGCAAAAACCCGCGCATCAATCTCAATGCCTAGCCGTTCTTCTTCCTCATGCCACAAACGGATCAAATTTAGGAGTAATTCGTCGGTTTGGCTGGTACTTCCAGGACGCAAAACCCGGGCGTTAATTGCAGTCATAACGGGATGTGTGACCAAAATACCTTCAGATGACAAAACTTTGCGGAGGCGATCGCTTGCTTGTTTCAATTCATCATATCTCTGTGCCAACCGCACATTATTCATTGCATCAACAACCTTATCACTGGTTTCGGTTAACTTTAGTAACCGGGTAAGTTCAGAATCTACAATCTCAAAATCTGAAGGTTCTAACGCACTCCCCGCCAACCGGAAAAAATTGGCAGGATCAGCTGCATACTGCCTTACAATTTCCTCAATCACCCCGCCGCCGCCAACGGTAGACTCAGTAATCCAGATTTCATCTACCCTCTCTAAAACTGTAGATGCATCTGGTGAACTTGGACCAGGATCAATATCCAAAATCAGGTCGCCCAAATCAAACTGAGGACACAACTGCCCGCAAGCATCCAGTAACGCCCCTCCCAAAGTTGCTTTGAAACGTAATGCTGCCCAAGAATTCCACTTCTCATTCGGTTCTGACCAAAGCACAGGCGCAAGGTCATTTAATATAGTTTGAATTATATCTCTCCTGCAAAGTGCTAACAGCCTGTCATGTACTTTTTGTCGTCCTTGGCTCTCGTCTGGTGCTGGTTCACCTTCTTCTAGTAAAATTTCTTCTACGTTTAAGGTCTGGAAGATATTATCCAGAACGCTTGCCATTTCCTGACCCAAATCTTGATTTAAAAGAACTTCAAAAGCTTGACAGAGGGAGATTTTATCTGCCAAGGCGCGGGTAGTCAGCATTGATATATATATTTGATAAAGCCAGTCCCGTTGAAAAACATTTGTCAATTCACACAATCGCGCATCTGTCAATATCCGATGCCGAAAATATGCTGTGCGAAATGACCGAATTTTATTTTGGTTGGGATCACTAGGGCTGATATTGAAGTTAGATGGAATACAAAAGCGAAATACTAGGGCGTCAACAGATTGAGCAAATCCAACAGCAGCAGGGTTACCATCCTGTCTCTGAGTAAAGCGAATAGTGGTATCAAGTTCTTGACCATTTTGGAAGCGGATGTTGGCGTGGGATGCTATTGCAAACCGCCGCACTTCTACTGGAGACTGTTGAGTGTGGGTGAAGGATGAAACTTCTGTCAAGATTTTGCACCAAGGCGAACCTTGAGGTAGATCCAGTTTTGTTCCCTCATCTGGTTGTATGATCTGAGTGCGCCATTCTAGTTGGGCATTGGACGTAATTGAAATTGTTTGTGGGACTTGAGTGGGATTAATCGCCCAAGGGCGATATGTAGGAATATTGATAATCTGTTCATCTTGCCAAAACTGAAAATTTCCCATCTCTTCAGTTTCGGTACAGTAGTCTTCGACTGATAGCTGCTGTTCTGTTTGTCCCAAGTTTGGCGGGGCAACCCAGTGTGTTGCATGAATATGCTCCACCCCAAAGCGCCGTGTACATCTACCTGGGGCAAAGGTTCTTAGGGCTTGGATGATAGGCATGGAGTTAACATTTGGATCACTGTGGCGTGTCTGTGGCGGCGTAGTAATCCTAACTTCAGGTAATAGAAGATCACTAAATAAGTTTGGGGGAACGAAATCAGGTAATGGATCGTTGGTGTGGTAATCCTGTTCTGATTCATTTTGATCGGAAAATCGCTGCCAACGAGAGGAAAGACGACGCAGCAAAGTTGGAAGCACCGCCATCATCAATGATCTTGGTGGTTCCCAGAGAATTGCCTGGACTTGATCTCTAGTAAGGTGTAATGCTGATTGCAAATAAGCTTCTAACTTTTGTTCTCCCTGCGCTGTTTCGAGGATTTTGCGGATCAGTGCTATTTCTTGTTGCTGGCGGTTGAGATTATATGAAGTAGAAAAAGCAAAGTCATTCCAAACAGTTCCTTTGTTAGTAGTGATTAATTGCTGCGCCACCCAGTCCATAAAGGCGAAAACGGCTTGAATGCGGATGACATAACGGTTGGCTATGGGTAAAGAACGCTTTTGCAAAATAGGGTTAAACAGCATATCGTAGCCTTGATAGGCAATGCGATCGCGTCCATAATCAGAAAGCACTACCACTGTCCAAGGTCGCATAATTCTGCGTCGTCCTGCCCGTCCTTTACGCTGAAGAAACGACGCCATATCTCGTGGTGCTTTGTGCTGTATAATACCTCCAACTTCTGGATCGTTAAATCCTACTTCCAGGGAGGCAGTAGCAACAATCACATCTGAATTTGGGGTAACTCCGGTATCTTGGGAACTGGTGCGACCAATCATCAAAGGTGATGCTAGCCCATGACCGATTTCTTCGCATAAAAGCCAAGATTGACCAGCAATAAGCCGTTCTCCGCCGTCGGCAGCGCTATGTATCCGCAAAGCTGCTAATGGCGATCGCCAGCGCAAAGGACGACTCCAACTATCCCGCCCTTCGGCGTCTAAAAGGTTGTGGAATAAGCGATTGGTAACATCTAAGTCATCTGTGAAAGCGAAAACACGGGAACCATAGAAACCTTTACTCGGGGGTCTATCAGATGGATCGAGTATGCGCCGCAGTAGCATTGCCGATTGGATACTTGTGGATAATAGACTTGTTCCCGAGACTGGATCTCCTCTGAGAACTAGTTGATACTCCATGCCCTCAGCAATTTTGTCTTCAACAGGAAAAATTTCTTCGATTGAATTAAGCTTTAAGCCTGTAAGTTCACTGAAAAACTCCGCTGCGCTTTCTAGTGTTGCTGAAAGTCCAGTAAAATGAACTTTTTTCTCGATTATTCTCTGCCAACGTCGCAACAAGTAAGCCACTTGTGCCCCGTGTACACCCGTATAGGTATGCACCTCATCTAGCAAGACTATTTGGGGAGTTTTTGCTGCTGCTATGCCAAAGATATGAGCATAGCGAGAGTCACCCATAGAACGGTTTAACATTTCTGTGGTTGTAAAAACCAGATCTGGGGGAGTTTTCGCCATGCGATCGCGTGTGAGAATTACCTCGTCTTCTGGAATAACAGCACCACAGGAAGGTTTGAGACAAGAAAGTTTCTCTTTACTTGCTTCCACATCTGCCCGTAGCCAGTATAGAGAACCTTCGCATCTGGGACACCGTAGGTAAGGGCAAGTAAACCCACCACCGTCAGCTTCCCATTTATCTTGTACCTGATCTAAAACTGCGCTTCTAGGAGTTAGACCAAAAAACGCACCAATGATAATTTTATGCTTACCTTCTTTCTGGAGGACAATATCAAGGCGGCGTGCTTCCTGATAAGTTTCAGAAAATTGGTCTTTAAGAAGTTCATTTCGGGGATAAATGGCAATTCCCTTGCTCCAATATTCATCCTTTTTTACCAAATTCGCAATATGCGCCAGGGCGGGCAAGTAAAATGCCAAAGTTTTTCCCGTTCCAGTTCCAGCACAAACAATCATTCCCCGACTTTTGCCACTATTTAGATCTCGTAGCATCTGACGTGTGGCACGAAGCTGGAAATCTGCAAGTTGAACTTCACCACGCGAAGGTGAATTCAGTATAGCTGCAACAGCTTGTTGTCGGATGGGGGTTAGCAGTTTGTCTGCCTCTAGGTGTTGAATTATTTTTTCTGGCGTAATTTTCCTCTTTGGGTAAATTCTTGGACTGATTTGCAAGCGGTAATCAGCTACTAGAGTAGGGGCAGTTTGCCAATTCCTGTTAGGAAAGAGTTGACGAAGTCGCGCAAATAATCTTACCGATTCTGCCATTCGGGTACGAAAAAGGCGACGTCCTTTGAGATTAAATTCAAATAGCAATCGCCTTTCTAGCATTTCATTTATCAAATCGCCATCGATATCAACCTCATTATTAATCACGAATTCCTGGGCGATTTCATCAATTTCTTCTTCTGTAAATCCCCCATCAACAATTCCCCAGGTTAAGAGTTTTACCTCTTTTCCTTCTAATATATTTAGAAATTCTTGAATAATGCTGTCTGGGAAAATTTCATTCATTCTCGCTCAATATGGATTTTTTGGTAATTAAAGAATCTTTTAACTCAATCGAATTCGTAATGACTTATCAAGTCTATGCTCAATTAGCCATTCTTTCACTTCGGTAGTTAGGAGATCAATAGTTGCTCCTTGATTAGCAGCAATTTTGAGAAATTTTTGTACATCTTCGGGTATTTTGTCAGAACTAAGGCTATCTAACAATTGCTTTAATTGCCCGATTAATCTATCTACTTCGTCAAATTCGTCAACGTTTTTGGGAAATTCAATTTCTTGTATTCGTTTATTTAATGCGTATATTTTATCAATAGTTGGTTTAAGTGACTCCAATTTACCAAAAATATCTAACATTTCCCTGTTGATGGTGGGTAAATGCTCCTTAAGATAATTTTTCCAAGCTAGAGATAAGTCTTGTTTGATGCTATTTTTTAGCGTATCTATCCTGGAATTAAAAGTATTGGCTTTAAAATTATTATTATCAAGAATCCACTCAGGATTTTTTCGAAAATTGTCTTGGATAAAGCTAATAGAATTTAATAAAATATCTACTTTTTGATTCAAATCAAGATTAATAATACCTTTCTGACTAAAAATTTTCAAAGCAATAACAAGGGGTTGAATTTCTCGAGTAGAGTTAGTAATTATTTTTTGTCTTGCTGTAAAGCCTTCAAGCTGATCCGCGTACTTTTTTAAATTAATTTTTCTTTGAGATAAATCAATAAGTTCTTGACATTTTTCTTTTAAAGATTTTGATGCAGAATCAGAAGAACGATTAACCATATTTTCTGTTTCTGTTGAAAAATTTAACTCGTCGCTGTTGTCCAAGTTTTCTACGCTTTCATAGACTAAAGGTAATTGTTTATTTGGTACCTTATTCTTTAAAGACAGATGTACTTGAGCTAAATAAACAGTATCCATTTTCGCATAGTTTAGCTGTTTTTGGATCAGAGGTCGTCTTCCCCAATCACTTGTTCCTTCCTCTGAATCTACATCAGTAAAATTGCAAAGCTCTCTGGCTAAAGTTTTCAGTTTTAAATCTGATGTTCCTAGAGAATAGCGTGATATTTTTCTTGCCATTTTAAGGGTACAGGTGATATTCTGCGCCTGAGTACCCCCTAAATATTTGAGGTCAAAATTAGAGTTGTGAAATATCTTTTCAATATTGGCATTTCTCATAATTTGAGCAATAAAATATTCTACTATATCAGGCTGGTTAAACACATCTAATAGATAAACGCTTTCGCCGGTTAAATCATTAGGATCTGACAAAACCTGAATTAAAGATAATTGTTGAAATGGCGTAAAACAGTCAGCAACTTCTGTATCTAACCAGAGTATTGAACAGGATGCTATTTCGTTGATAGCTGCTTGAATTTCTGAATCTCGAGTTAGGTAAAACATTGATTTTAACTACTTAATTATAAGTTGGTTTCCTCTTTAATCTGAGTTAGCAAGCTACACAATTCGACTAACCCATCCTGAATTATTTGGTGACTTAATTCGACTGTTGCACCACCAGATTTTTCTAGCGCTTCAATCTCTTTGTCTACTGCGGTGAGAGAAGCATCAGCAAAATTCCTTGTGCTTGTGACAAATTCTGAAGTAAATGACATAGCTTTTTGATAATTTTCGCTCAAATACTGAAGCAATTTTCCTGTTTCCTTATCTGAGTTTTCTCTCTCTTTTTGTAAACGCTTCATTGTATCTATGTAACTAGAAAAGTTAGTTTTCTCAAACTTTTCTAAAAGTAGATTCAGTTCATCAAAGCTCTTTACTCCACGAAATACAGCAGCGTTTCTTGCTGCTTGCATTGACTGTTGCACAATATTAATGATATCCTTTTTCTTAATATCTTCCCCTAACTCAGAAACCAGGGAATGATACAAAGTAAGTTGACGATCACACTCTTCCTGAATCGCTTTTTTTAGGAGTTCATCTACCTGTTGACGTACCTTATATAATTCTGCAAAATTATCGCGGATATCTTCCGGAATTTTGTATTGAGGTTGCCACGATTTAAGAACTTGTTTTAAAGGTTCTATAATTTGAACTGCGTCAATAACCTGGAATGTCGAATTACTACCTTTAGTGCAAGGAATTCTACTTTTGACAATTTCTAATAGTGCTTCTCGATTTTTCTTGAAAGAATCAAATAGCTTTTTCCAGCTTGAGGCACGATTTAAATCTTCTTTATTATCTAAGCCAAGAAACAAAGCATTAATAACATTTTCGAGCGTATTGGTAGAATGTCCCGCCATTGTCGCCGCGATCGCCAGTAACTCCACCGTTGCTGGTACAGGGTTCCAAGGTTCTCCAGATTCACGGGGATAAAGACGAATTTGCTCTAAGACGTATTGGCTCCACCGTTCCAAATACCTAGTGTAGGTACGAAAATAGCGATCGCCATCGGGGAACTTCCAGTTCTTGTGGTGACTATATAATAAAATACCTTGAAAAGTAAATGCAGTTTCTTTAAACTCATTAGAGTCGTTCGGGTTGAGGGGGAGTGATAAAACAAACCCAGAATAAGTCCCTCTTTTAACCTTTGGATTGTGGAAAATAATATTTCTTTGCTGAAACAGTTTACCACTACCCGCAAAAGTACTCTTCAGCAGCATTTCTGTATCCCATTCAATTCTCTGCGCTATAGCTGGAAAAATAAACTCACGAATATCTTTAGCAATCGAGTCGGGAAGGATTTCTTGATTGTTCCAACCGTCGAGATTTTTGAGTTTTGCTGTCAGTGTATCCGGCAGTTGTTTTACTTGAGGATTTGTGTAGGATTCTGGTTGATTTCCATTACCTGAGCCAGGCGGCGCGGTGCCATTTGCTGGTGGCTTTTGTGAAATTTCCGTCTCGTGAATCTTAACTCCTAAGGGAGGTAAATCAAAAGCTGTATGAATTTCTGTGCGGAGATCCCAAAGTTCATTACCATCAGTCCAAAGATCTAAGAGTGTTTCACGACGCTCAAAGTTTTGTGAGTCTTTAGCTTTAATATCTAACTGTAGTTTAGCAGTTAGTCTCATTTTACCAAAATGTTGTCGCAGAGCAGTTGAAGGAAATTGGCCGTTTTTAATATCCTCAACAGAATTTTCTAAGGTGTACTTAAGAACATCTTTAATTAAAATTCGTGGGTTAAAATTGCCCGGGTTGACTCGACTAAACATCTGTTCTAAAGCCTTTGGCGTGAACGGGTAAAACCCTACCCCATTCATATTGCCGAATCCTGTATGACAAGCTAAGCGATTTTCACATTCGTTACAAGCACTTGTGAGAGGTTCCCCTTGATAATCTTCCTCTTGATTGTCGGAGTTTACCCAATTCTCAATCATTTGTTCTTCTAAGCGCACAGCATTTAAATATCTAGCAACAAATGCTTGGATGTCAGCCTTAGTCATTAAAGATTGTTCGCCAACCGTACCAATATCTAGATTGACGTTGAAAGTAACACGTTGTTTTACTGTATCAATTAAACTTTCAAAATAACCTGTCGTACAAGCCAGTGCTGTGCGGATAGCGCACAGGGATTTGCTTCCTGGCTGCTGAGGGCGTGCAAGAACTGCTTCCAATACTTCTCTATCGATACCCTGCAACTTAGCAAAATCTTCTATTAGTAAAACTAACTCAATACCTTGTTCTGCCAAAGTTTCACGCACTTCCCGCATTAACCTTTGTAAATCTTCCCTACCTAAATTCAATACTTGGGTGATAGCTTCATCTAAATGCTGGTTTAACCAGTTGACAGCGGTTTTTTGAAAATCATGATTAGCGATGAGAAACGCGTAGAACTCTCGAGCTTTTGTGCCAGCTTTTTGCAAACTCAACACATCAAGAGGTAAGTCATCTAGTGAAAATTGACGTCGTTCCTCAATAATTTCTACCTTATCTTGATACCCTAAAATATGGATAACCAAGCGATGAATAATACCCTCATCTCTAAGCCAATGTTCTCGAAAAAACGGATCATATAATAAAGAGTCAAGTTCGTCAACTAAATAATTTTGCTCATCAGTGAGTTTAGAGCGATCGCGCTTACCATTATCACCAACTGCTGCTGCTAATTGGTTAAGTAGTTGTACACGAGCTTGAGTTTCACTTAACGTATTAGTTGCTCGATTTACACGTTGACGATATTCATCAAACCTTTCACCCTCTATTCCTTCAAGAATCAGGCTGATAATATCCTTTAAATTGGTTCCGATTTTCGGAATAAGCAACACCTTACGCTGAGGCGTAGATTTGATATTAGCCGCTAACCAACGAATGAGGTGAGATTTTCCTGTTCCAGAACCACCTAAAACAGGCACAAAAGCAAAATCTTTTTCAGCAATAAAATCTATAAGAAACTTCTGCTCGTCATATTCAACCCGTGATGATGCCTTAATCAATTCCTGGCGGTACATTGCGACTGGGTAATGGGTTGCTAAAAACAGATGATTTGCAGGTTGGGTAGCTTCTACATCCATTACCCGCCGAACCATGTCAGTATCCCAACAAACAAATTTTTGAAAAGTCATGATCTTTCTCCTAGCCAGGTAATATGAGAAATGCGCCCGTTGTCATCAACTTGATTATTCACTCCAGGTAAAATCATCAAGTCCGCATCCGATTTTCTCTCCAGTTTTATATATTCTTCATCTTGAAGTCTAAATAAGGCAAAAGCTGTGCTAGTGGAAAGATAATTAGGTTGACGACGACCAATTTCTGCTTCAACTTCTTCTCTAAATCTACCTGTTTCAAACAAAGGACATTTCTGTCCCAAACGAGTTATGAAATCTTTCATTAAAATTTCTTGCTCTTGATTAAACAAATGCTGGAGATTACGTTTAAGATAAGCAGTAGGATCAGGAACAGTTACTCTTTTTCCTCCTAGTGAATGTCCCCACGCAAAACCCATATAACACATCCAGTCATCCATTTGACCATAAAGGGCGTTATTTGACATTTTTAAAAAATGACCAACGTTCTGCTTATGTACTTGTTTTTCTACTTCTTCCCAGCTTCCTGGTGCCTCATAAATTTCCTGTGCTAAATACCAAGCGCAAGCACGACCAAAGTCTTCTTCATCTTCGTTTCCAGACGCAAAAAATAGTTCTGCGAGAGTATCAGGTAAAAGCTTATCGCCCAATTGAGGATTTTGAGAGTTCTCTGGTAAATCTGGGTTGATTGCTATTTCCTCATCCTCTCTTATTAAAAGACGTGCTTTAAGAACTTCGTTGATTGTGTCATTAAGCATAAGACGTGGAGAAGTTGCATTTTTTAGCAGTTTATCGGGAGAGAGAATCTTTTTTAGCACTTCTTCTTTTTCTCGTTTTTCTTTCGTTTGCAGTAAGTATCTAAAAATGCCCCTAACTCTGCTGGGTGTTGCTACAGGTTCTTTTAAAACACTCATATACTAATCTCCGTGCAGAAGGTGTCAAATTTAAATTGCCGTCCTGAGAAAATATTTATTAGTAGGCGATCTTCTCTATTTGGATCTAATGTATTTACAGGCACGAGAATAATACGTTGTATATTGTTATTTGATAAATATCGATAGGGTAAGGATCTTCCGGGAGGATGAAAAATTAGAGTAGGGATATGTGGCATTTGAATCGGTTCGTAATTTTCAAATAAAAAAAAGAAAGTATTCTGTATTCTACGCACTTCTTGAATAAATTGTTGTTGTTCTAAGGGAATGACAATATTCTTCATACCCTGGTCTATTAACCATTTAAATAATTTCCTACCTCTTTGCATCTTACTTAATTGTTGAAGGGATTCGTAAAAAATAAGCATTAAATTATCTCCAGCAAATAGGCGTTGAAGTTCTGTCCCTAAAAATAATTTTGTTTCATGCCAAACTGGTTTTGAAATGGGCATAATTCCTGGAAAAGGTGTGACTCCATTTTTTCTACAAACAGGACATCCACCACAAGCACGAGACACCTTCACTGGACGAGTATTTCCTGAGTAGCTTTCACTAATTGTGTAAGCTTCAGCAAAGATTTCTGAAATACAACGCTTTGTCCGTAAAGCTTCTGTCATTAATTGTAAGTTTTTCTGACTCCATTTTTGACGTTCTTTGCGAATTGGTTCCACTAGAGATTCCCAAATTTCTGGCTTGAGATGGTATTCATTACGGATGTGAATCAGTCGAGAATTTCGATAATTTTCTAATGCTTTAGAGTAAGCTTCTTCAGATTGGGATTCAAAGTCTTTCCTTCTTGGGGGTTCTTCCGAATCCATTTCAATTAAACCTGCCCGGCTCATTAAGATGAGGGTGTGGATGTTCCAAGCTGTATTTTGTGTACTATTCATATCTATATCTCCTTCTCGGAAAGAAGGAGGTATATTTATAGGCAAGCGAAATCCTTTTCCTGGTACTGATATTTTTCTGTTAAACATACTTTGCCATCGCTGAATACCTCGCTCGATGGTGATTGTTGATTTTTCATTAATTCCTTTGGCTACGTCTAGATCCCCACGTGTATATAACGTCAGCGATATCGATGCTTTACCATCTCTGCCACTTCGACCAACTTCTTGGTAAAAACGGTCAATATTTTCAGGAATACAAACATGAATAATTGTTCGGACGTCTGACTGATCCACACCTAGTCCAAAAGCGGACGTGGCAATAACTATATCAACTTTTCCTTCTCGCCAATTTTGAATGAGTTGTAATCTCTGTTCGGGAGTTGATTCACCAGTCATCACGTCATATCTCTTGAATCCAGCACGACGTAATTCTCTCGCCCAATCTTTCACATCGCTAACTTTTGTGCAATAAATAATCAGTGGACGCGGTAGGTGATAAACTGCCTCTATGAGACGTTGCTTTCTGATTTCTTCATTTTCACAATAAGCAAACCAGTACCCTGGTTCTGGGCGCAGCTGTACTGCGGATATAACTTGAAATTCTCCTGGGCTTCCAAATAATGTTTCTAGAGTATCTAAACAAGATGCTGTTAAAGTTGCAGTTAGTAATAATGTTGTAAAGGGAGTTCTACGTAATAAATCTCTTCGTATACCTGAAAGTTCTTGAAATGCAGTCCGAAAATCATCACCCCACTGTTCAACTATATGAGCTTCGTCAATTATGAAATAGCGCAGCAAACCCAAATTTGCGGCTTCATAAAGAGATGATGCTAGGGACTCTATCAGACTTTCTGGGGAAGTGAATATAATCCTTTGTGTTCCTGCACGGATGCGCCGACGAATTTCTTCTCTTTTGTTGTGTCCTTGTAAGGATTTATCACTGTAATATGCTGTATCATGTTTGATCAATGGTCTCAATGCCCGCTCTTGATCAATTGCTAGTGATGTTGTCGGCACAACTACAATACTAACCCCAGCAATTTGAGATTCCGAGAGTGCAGGAAGTTGAGCACAAAGGCTTTTACCTGAACCAGTGGGTAAATTCACTGTTAAAGTTGACTTAGGAGGAGCAGTTAGAATCGCACGAATTGCCTCTCGTTGTCCGATACTACGGTATGTCTTTAGCTCGACAAGTTCCAGAAATGGATCGCCTATGACTGGTTCATAACTACGGCGGTTCTCTTGTTTATATAGAGGAACCTCTGGAGGATACTTACTGCTAAAATCTAGCCATTCTGGTTGCCAAGGATTTGCGCTAATCAGATAATGATTTGGCTCCTCTGCTAGCAAACTTATGCCAGCTTGCTTCCAGATATTCCCCTCAGGAAAAGGAGATCTCTTTTGAACCCTAAGCAGAGTTTGGGATCTTGCTCCTTGTTTTTCATCTTCCCGTCGTAGCACATCGCGCAAAAGAGAGGCAATATCGCCTGACTTCGGTGAGTCATGCAGTGCATTGAGTAAACGCCTTTGGAAAGGTTCTAAAAAATGGCTCATATCCCCAGGGATATTACCTGTTTCTAGAATCTCTCTGAGTTCTGCAAAGGAGTCAGTCATGGATCATCTCCTGTCCACTGAGTGTTAGGCGATCGCCCAGATACAATAATGAACCCGACAGAATCAAGTTTAAGGAGCGGCTTTTGAATTCCCTCTAAAATGGCTGCACTTAGAGCACGTTCTATCTCCAATTCTTCAATAAGCGTACGATCCCAGCTTTGTCGGTTCAGGCGCAGTTGTAATTGTTCTACTCTAGTGCCTAATTTCTGTTCAGCAAGCTTAGACCATCGGGAGCACGATGAGAGAAAATCGGGGCGATTAGAGAGTAATTCCCGAGAGGTGTGACTGGCGTGATAGCAAAATTGTTGCCATTCACTAGGGCTTACAAAATTGTCAATAATTCCTAAGCTTTCCTTTGCCAAATTATAATCTCGGTTTTGATTGCTAGTTTTATTATATGGACGTCGCAATATCCGTAAAATATCTTCATCTTCAACAAGACTTATTGGCTCATGACGAGTATCAATAAATATTGTTTCGAGAATTGGGGGAAATAAAGCATCGGCACGTCGTTGTAATATTTTATATTTAGAATTATCTAGGTTGTAATCTCTTAAAACTTGTTTGGCAATTTCTAAATCTGTCTCGATTACATAATTGCATCTGAAGCCAAACCATTCCATTGCTTCGCCTGCATCCCAAGACGTATCTGTACGCCACATTGCAAAGGCTTGTCCTCGATCATCCCAGTTTATATAACTTAACAGTGCTTCTACAAATCCTTCCCCTATGCGAAAGAGTTTAATCCCAGAATTTTGGTTTGCTACCCTACGGTTATAAGTACCAAAATGGTTTATGTGACTGTTGGAAAAGCGAGTTGTCAAATCATCCACAGGAACTAAGGTATGGGTGGTGGGTTGATAACGTCGTGCTTCTAATAAATTTGGGTTATTGATTTGTTTAAATCTCAGCGCATCACAAACCCAAGCTTCAATTGCTCCTTCAATTTCTAGATGACAAGCATCATAATTATCTAATTCTTGAAAATACTGTGTTGCAACTTCATCACTAGCATCAATTTCATCTAAAGCGTTCTGTTCACTAATTTTTACTATTTCAGCTTGAATTTCTGACTGAATTGGCTTAATCATCTCCGACAGTCCAGCCGCACTCGATTGAAATAAAGCTGTTTCTAATTCTGTAAGTTTCTCATCCACATAGAATTGTAGACTCGCAATTGATTGCTGGAAAATACCAAATCCATCCTTCAGGATTGTATACCAAGCGTTGTGGGGGCTGTCGTCTAAATATGGACCAACGAAGACACAGGATTCAACTTGAATTTTGCTGCCAATCCGGTCAATTCGTCCGATTCTTTGCTCTAATTTATTAGGTGACCAAGGAAGGTCAAAGTGAATTAACCAGTCAGCAAACTGGAGATTACGTCCTTCTTCCCCAGAGCGATCGCATACTAGAATAAAGCAATTTGGGTCATCCTTGAACCTACTTATGCTTTCCTCAACCTTTTCTCGCGATTCCCCGCATTGATGGCTAGCTAAGCTTCTTTCCCCGAAGATATCAGATAAAGACTGCACGATTTTGGAACAAGTTTGCACAAAATTGCTAAATACCAGAAATTTTGGCAACCTATCGCCAGGAATTGGTCTACGGATTCTCTGCTGTATCCTTGCTAGTAATTCATTTTTATTTCTCCGAACTGCGCTCGGGATTTTGAAGTACACAGCTAGCTGATTCAACAGCACTGTTCTCAACTGTTCCGTACGCTCTCCGTCTTCTACAGGTTGGCGGATAATTCTCAGCAAAGATTGCAGAATCTCTTCTTCCTCTGAGAATTTAGGAGTTGCAGTCAAGATATGAGCATCATCTTCGCCAAACTCCAATATGATTTGAGAATGGGGGTTACTGCTTAAACGTGCGGTAACCACCTGTTCTAAAATACCCAGCCAGGTACCCGCCGCCAAGAATAACAGCAAAAAAATTCGTTGATACGGCTCCTCGTTCGGGGCGACAGTACGCCATTCGTCAATGAGTTCGTGGATATCAAGCGATCGCTCATCTAAGTCATATTCTACTTTAGGTGTAATATTGCGATCAAAAATTACATTTTCTACTGAAGCGCGACGATTGCGGAGCATTCGACGGTGAAGCCGATAGATATCACTGATGTGAGTGCGGATTGCTCTGACAATTTTATCTCTGTCTTGGGCATTTGCTTGCAAACAATTTTGCAATTCGTCTGCTTGTTCAAGTAAATATTGATCCTCAGCAAATAGGCTACGAAGTTTTCCGAGGTTAGTTCTGAGAACGAAGGGGTTTGCGCCTTCTTTAAAAGAGAGCAATATTCTACCAATGTCTTGTCTTGTTTCCACCCTATGACGAAAACCTGCTAAATCGTTTAGCTGATAGGTTGTCGGATCAAGCAGGTGAAGCATTGCGAGAAAATCCTGCTCTTGGTTAAGCACTGGTGTAGCAGAGAGTAGAAGTAAGCGATCGCTTTTATGGGCTAAGTCTCTGCAATATTGAAAACACTTGCGCTTTAATGATTCAGAAGACGATGCCATTGCTGCAATGTTGTGGGCTTCATCTAAAATTAGAAAGCCCAAATCAGAATTCTGGCTAATTTGATTCACATCCTCAACAGCGAGTACTTTCACCCTATCTGGAAAATGGGAAATGTAAAATTTGTTTTCCAACTCGCTTACCCATTGCGCCACTAAATACTGCGGAACTATCACCACCGCAAGTCCGGAAGGTTCATCCAAGAGGTATTGACGAAGAATAGCACCAGCCTCAATAGTTTTTCCCAGCCCTACCTCATCTGCTAACAAGTAGCGTTGAATTGGATCTTCCAGTACCCGCCGAACCACTTCCACTTGGTGAGGGAAAAGGTTAATGTTCGCCGAAATCAGTCCAGTCATCCCGCAACTAACCGATCTTTGTCTAATAAAGCATTTGTGTAGCGCTAATCTTCTGTCGTGGAAGTATGGCGTTTCTTGACCCTTCATTGCTAGACTTTCAATGGGATCTGCACTTGGTAAATTGCAACGGACGTAAATTCCCCGCTCAGTAGCAAACGCCGTTTTGCGATCAGGTAGATCAATTTGATACTTTTGCCTTTCTTCGTCCCACGCACAAACTCTGCCAATTATCCATCTATCAAGAGTTTCTGAATAAATGTAGCATCGAGTCTGAGGCTGAAGTTTGACTTTCTTCAATGAATTTAGTGGTAAGGTTTCTGGGATACGGTTTCCTAGTGAGCAGAAGTACTCGACTTTTACATTCACAGGAGATAGTATTTGAGTAACTTTTCCTGTCCCCAAATTATTGTTAAGGGACTGTACTAGTGAACCAGCCTTAATCATAGTGACAGCCCCATAACAAGCGAGCATCCCAATTTTTTAAAGGTAGTGTGAGCATCTTGCTAACATTACGATAACATCACAGCTACAAAGATTATTGACTCCAGAACTAGCTTACTTAAGCTGTCGTTCAGAATTTTTGTTATTTCGCCAATTTATACGAAGTATAAATAATAAAAATATTCATACCACACCGATACTACTCTTGTAAAGATGATTGCCCCAATATTAAGACAGGTATCAATACTGCACGGGTTTTGCCAAAAATGGCTTCCCGCAGGGTACCATAACCAGCGAGCAAGATGCTCGCACTCCCAAATCACAGAATGGCAGGAAGTCCTACTTTCTGAGGTTCGACGAAGTTACCATTAAAACTTATTGTTCTATTTTCAAAAGTTCTGGCTGTGGCTAAATCCTTACGTAGTTGGGCACGTTCCATGTTATCTTGAATACCACCCAAAATATAAATTAATAACCTTGTTGCCAGATCCCGTCCAGCAACCTGTATCCGTTTTTTGTTTGGATCATACAAAACGCCATACCATAAAGATTTGGGGTACTCCATTCCACTAAAACCCCCTTGTTGATCAAACTTATAAAGCTTCTTGAAAATGTCATCTAGGGAGAAGCCTTTTTTAAATACCAAGGTGCCGAGAGCTTGAGCTAATGCAACTTGCCCAACAGGACGGAACAGCATATTTCCCTCACCACCATCCTTTTCAAAACTGAAGCGCCGCAATATGGGCGTATCGTCGTAATCGAGAACTTTGTAACTTGGTAAGGTTGATAAATAATTAAAGAGTTTGTGAAATTCTTGAATTCCGTCTTCTAGTTCTTCATCTTCTGGGCGCAGAGGAATTAAACCTTTTTCCAAAGGTTTCCAGTGAGTAAATTTTTGCCCCAGGTATCTCTCAGACATTTCTTTGAGAGCTTGCAAAGTTGTCAAAACTGTTGATTTTGATGCGATCGTCCCACTATTCCAATTAACACGAGGATGACGCTCAGGACGCTGTTCGAAAAGCGGATCAGTTGTAGCGATTTTTCTTGCGACGATTGAAAAGCCATCATCCTCATTTAGCTGCACTATTTGACCTTTAGTTAAAGGTGCAGCCATAAGGTTAACATGAACAAAAATGGATCTGACTCGTCGCCTCGCTTCAGTTCGAGTTTCTCCCGCTGCCACTGCGCAAATAAACTCAATACCAATTTTTTCTTTTGGCAAGCTTTCTAAGTAAGCAGGCTGTAGTTGGTAATGCTCTATCAAGGATGATACAGTAATGAGTGTGTCATCAGGAGATTTATCCTTTTTATATCGCTGAAGTTCGCCTGTTTTGAGCAATTCCATCAATCCCTGGACTCCCATCAGTCGGTGTTGACCATCCAGTGCATAAATTGTTACATTTTCCTCACAAAGATTGAGTAGACCTAGGTTCCCATCTTTATCCAGAGGGGTAAATTCAGTAGTAGATTTTGTTGCTCTCCCCTTCTCATCCCACTCAGGAGCTTTAGGATTGTCTACCCATGGTTGATTAATTACTACCAAAACAGGCGGAAACTTATGGTTCTTGCGAACTGCTAAATATTGTGCTAATGGTAGTTGGCGAGACCAATCCAGTGGGCGTTGTTGAATTTCATCAATACTTTCTGCGTCAATCTCGACGTTGTCTGTTTGTGAGTTGTACTTTTGCTGTAGTAAGGGTAAAGCAGAAGCAAAGCGAACTCTACCAGCAAACCATTCTAGGGTAGTAGAGCCTATATAAGCCTCGCTTCCACCCATTTCAGTTTTTTGGACAAGAACCTGATCCTTTTTTCCAATAGCTTTATCAAGCAGTAAAGCAAGTACCTGTTTATCCTCGTTCTCCCTGTTCAGGTGCTCGCTAGCAATATCATTACTCAGATCAGACGTGCTTTTACTCATGCCAATTTTTAAAAACTTTTGCATTTCTGATGATAAACTGTTCTAGAAATTTAATTTACAGGGATAAGTTTTTAAAAACTATAAGTTTACAATACTAGAGTTGACCTCGCAGTATACCTGGAAAAAGGGCATCATCGTTCGTGTTTTTAAAGGAAAGTAAAAATGGCTACAGCATATCAGCCAGAAAATAAAACTAAGCAAGCCCGTACTGTGGGGGAGTTGTTAGACGATATTGAATCTCTCACTACTGAAATCCAAGAGCTATACTGCTCAGATGCGATCCCCTGGATTATCGGAGTTTCCTGGGGGAAGGATTCTAGTACTGTATTGCAGCTTGTATGGAATGCGATCGCCGCTCTTGCTCCAGAAAAACGAACTAAAACAATCCATGTAATTACAACCGACACACTAGTAGAAAACCCTGTAGTATCTGCTTGGGTTCGTAAATCAATGCAGGATCTCAAGACGGCTGCTAAGGAACATGGAATACCTATTGAACCTCATTTACTTCAACCAGTGGTTCAAGACGCATTTTGGGTAAATCTAATTGGTAAAGGTTACCCAGCACCCCGTCTCCAGTTTCGCTGGTGTACTCAACGTTTGAAAATTAATCCTGCTAATTATTTCATCCGTGAAATGGTGAGGGCTAATGGCGAAACAATTTTAGTTTTAGGTACTCGTAAAGCTGAAAGTGCTAAACGTGCTGCTACCATGCAGAAACATCAAATCGGTAGGGTGCGCGATCGCCTCAGTCCAAATGGCAGTCTTCCCAACTCCCTAATTTACACTCCTATCGAAGACTGGAGTAACAATGATGTTTGGATCTACTTAAATCAATACGAAAATCCTTGGGGACAAAGCAATAAAGAATTATTTACTATGTACCGAGGTGCAACAGCAGATAACGAATGTCCCCTTGTAGTCGATACTTCTACCCCCAGTTGTGGTGATTCCCGCTTTGGTTGTTGGGTTTGTACAATGGTAAGTAAAGATAAATCAATGGAGGCGATGATCCAAAATGATGAAGAGAAAGAATGGATGCAACCTCTATTAGATATTCGTAATGAATTAGATGTTAAAGATGATCGCGACAAGAGAGACTTCCGACGCATATGGGGTGAAGTCCAACTTTTTGAACGCAATGTGGATGGAGAAACTTCAGTTGAACCAATACATGGTCCCTATACCAAATATTGGCGGGAGTATTGGCTAAGACGAGTATTAGAAGCGCAAACACAAATCCAGCGTACAGCACCACAAAATATGCGCGACATAAACCTAATTACCTTAGAAGAAATGAGCGAAATTCGGCGTATTTGGTTAGAAGAAAAGCACGAGTTTGATGATAGTTTACCCCGTATTTATGAAGAGGTAACAGGTGAACCTTTTGTAGATCCACGTCCTGGTGCTGGCTATAGTTTATTAGGTGGCGATGAATGGGCTGTGTTGGAAGAAATTTGTGAGGGTGATGCAATGCATTTGGAACTCATGGCAAAGCTCTTAGATACAGAACGGCAGTATCGTAAAAAGTCTCGGCGTGTGGGAATATACGACGCACTACAAAAATGTTTTGATACCAGTTCTCGTTCAGCAGATGAAGCGATTAAAAATGCTCATTTGAGAAGGGATTTGAAAACAGCAGTTGATCAAGGTGATGTAGAAAAAGTCAAGCAGTTAACGTTGGCAGATGTTATTACCACTGAGCCGGTTCCGAACCAGTCTACTTGGGGAAATATTAAATTCAAAAAATAGATTAAAGAATTCAGGAGTCAGGAGTCAGGAGTCAGCATGAATTGTTTGACTGCATCTTTACATCGCCGAATTTTTATTTATAGAATAGTACTGTGATATTTCTTGAACTCGTATTGCAAAACTTTGGTCCTTATTGTGGTCGTCAAGTTATTGAGCTTGATCCAAAAGGTAGCGAACACCCTCACCCTATCATTTTATTAGGTGGTATGAATGGAGGCGGAAAAACTACTCTAATGGATGCTATTCGCCTTGCACTTTACGGACATCGTGCTCAATGTTCAACTCGTGGGAACCTTAGTTATAGCGATTTTCTTACACAATGCGTTAACAGTCACGCTTCACCAGTTGAGAAAACCCGCATTGAATTAGCTTTTGAACATATAGAAAACGATAAGCCAATAAGATATCGGATTGTGCGGACTTGGGAAAAGAACCCTAAAGATGGAAAGGATCACTTAGGAATTTTAGATATCCGAGAAGATGATGAATGGCTTGATACAGCTTTAGTCAATATCTGGGATGAGTATATTGAAAATTTGCTACCTCTAGGAATTTCTAACTTGTTTCTCTTTGATGGGGAACAGGTTAAGGAACTTGCAGAACAGGAAATACCTCCGCCAATTGTGGTTGATGCTATTCGCGGACTTTTAGGGTTAGAATTGGCAGAACGGTTAGCTGTTGATATAGAAATTGTAGCCAATCGCAAGCGCAAGGAGCTAGCAGATCTACAGGATTTAGCAAACTTGGAAGAAATTGAGCAAAAATTAAAACAGCAGCAAGAAGATCACAATAAAGAGACGCAATTAATCAATATTTTACAAGACAAGTTACAAGAAGCAGAGAAAAAACAACAAGAAACCTTTGACAAGTTCATTTCTGAAGGTGGTAAAATCGCAGGCGATCGCAGTCAGTTAGAAAAACAGCAAGCACAAACAAATACAGAAGTCGAGAATGCGCGCTCTAGTATGCGTGAATTAGCCGCAGGTATTTTACCTATGGCGTTGATTCAACCTTTGGTTATTCAAGCGCAAAACACAGGAGAAGAAGAAATTCGCCGTCAGCAAGCACAAATAGCACAAGCTCTATTAGTAGAGCGAGATAAACGCTTAATCGATAAAATTGCTTACTTGGGTATATCAGAAGAGCAATTAGACAAAATTAAATCATTGATTGACGAAGAAAATCAAGCTTTTGAATCAGAAAAAAATCAAGAATCATGGTTATTAGCTGAGCCAGAAAGTTTGAATCAACTGAAGAATCTTAATAACTACTTGCTGGAAAACGTAAAAATAGCTGCTCAACAGCAGTTAGATATTCTCAAAATCAAAGAAGACGAAATTATTAATTTAGAAAGGCAGTTACAAGCTGCCGCGTCTCCTGAAGATTATCAAAAGTTGGTAGATGCAGTCGCAGAAGCACAAAACGAAGTTAGTGAAGCTAAAGCTAATTACGAGACAGCAACTCGGCGCTTAGTCGAATTAGAGGCGGCTATTGAAAAATGTAAAAAAGATTTACAACAATATACCAAGCAAAATCTTGACATTAAGAATAACGAACATATTATCACCGCATCTGCAAAAGTTCAAGAAACGCTCAAGCTTTTTCGCGAGCGCTTAACTCTGAGAAAACTAAACAAACTAGAAATAGAAGTTACAGAGTGCTTCCGCTATCTGCTACATAAATCTGACTTAATCCATCGTATTGCTATTGACACCAATACCTTCAGCCTATCGTTGTACGACGTCAAAGGTAAACTGGTTCCGAAACATCGTCTTTCGGCTGGAGAAAAACAACTTTTAGCGATCGCCTTCCTTTGGGGATTAGCACGAGTTTCTGGTCGGCGCTTACCAGTAGCAATTGATACACCGCTAGGTCGTTTAGATTCTTCGCATCGGGGTAATTTGGTTGAACGTTACTTTCCCTGTGCGAGTCATCAAGTGATTTTGCTTTCTACCGATACTGAAATTGGAGACAAAGAAGTAAAAACATTGCGGGAAAAGGATGCGATCACCCGTGAATATCTTTTGAAATATGATTCATCGACTCGCCAGACAACTATAGAACCAGGCTATTTTTATTAATCAGGGTGTGGGGTGTAGGGTATTTCCACAAATCAATTCAGGGGCTTTAAACTGATTGGGTGTAGATTAGGGTGTTCCCTTAAATTAAAGGATAGATACTTTCCCCACTACACCCAACACCCAACACCCTAGTTTTGGTAATGCTATCTACCTAGTACGCTCGAAGATTCTCTTGACTTACAATCAGTACAAGCGATCGCTACAGGGTACAAGCAAGTTTACCAGGCGCTAGAAGTAGAGACGTAACTGGGTTCCGGAATTATCTTTGCAATTCGCTCAGAGTTTATCTCATCTTAGCCAAGACTCACTGGCTAAAGAACATAAAACTTGGCACTACTCACAGTAGCTATAGCGGTTCTCATTTGTGTTAACTACACCCAAATGTGGGGGCGTAGCCTCCGGCTTCTCGCAGAGTACGGCGTTCGCCCCTACAAATGTATTGCACTCAATCGAGAATCGCTATAGGACTTACGCATTGACAGAAATCATCAGATATGAGGTAGGAATTAATCGCGTCTCAACGAGAGATTTTTCCAAAAATAAGGGTGTTCCCGTCCATTGTAGGGGCGCAAGCATGAGCGCCCCTAGAAGTCTGAAACAACCATTATCCGTTAATCCACATGATGTTCGATTTGTATAGTGCGTAAGTCCTACCTTCTAAAACTATATACCTATATATTTTTGTTAAAAACAAATGTGATGGTGAATACAAAATCATATCTATCTATCTAAAGATAGATATTTACCTATACCTAGTGACATAAAATTCTATTTGGTGCATTATGGAAAGCAAATGACATTATCAAAAATATATGTCATTTTCGTGAAAAAATGACATTATCAGAAAGATATGACATTTTCGGAAGTATATGTTGTGGTGTTCGCACAAAGCTCAGAGGCTAGAGACGTATAGCGATGAAACGCGAAAACTGTAAATCAACCTGTGGTTGTAACAATGAGGATAGTAGTCTTGATTGCTTTTCTTTGACAGTTTGTAAAACTTTGATTAGCTAAGATAGCAAAGCCTGAGTGGGCAAAATCAGGGTTTAGCTGCCTGCTCAATATTAAAATCTTATAAAAAAATATACCTTTATTTAAAAAAATCAGTAATAATACTGATACAAAATCACTAATGAGATGAAATAGTAGGTCTAGAAAATTCCGCTATAAAAAGTCATGTCTACAGAAGTTACACCGGATCCTGTCCGGCAAACAGCCTTAGCTGCGCTGACAGCTAGTTTTGAAGCGCAAGGTCATCCGACTCAGTACGCTCAAGCGATCGCAACTTCAATTATTTTTCAAACAGACTTAGATTTAAGAAATGCTCAGCTTTCTCGCTTACTAGCTTGGTTAAAGCAGGAGCATAATAATATTTACGCGTCTGCGCTGGAAGTCACTGAAAAAACTCGTGAAGAATTTGAAAAGCGAGTTCAACAAGGTTAAGGTTAGTAGCCTTTCAAGTAGAAACGAAATTGAGTTGACAAGGTATAATTAATTCAGCAGCTTCATTAAGAGTGCTGCTAGTCTGGTTCACAAAATTTTCTCTCTATCTCATAGACAGTAAGACTTTGCCCGTTTTATCAATGTCAAAACAATTAAAAATTCAAAATTCAAAATGTTAACCCCATGTCTAAAGCCAGGGGCTTGAATAATGTTACTTCGTTTTTTCTTCTCCATTAATAAATTAAGGGGCTTGTATCCTTAATTTATTAATTCAAAATTATTTCTTCAATGAGCGAATTTTGCACTTTGAATTTTGAATTCAAAAAATGGTCAGATTTGGGGCGTTTATTTCAAACTCGTTGCTAAAAATAGTCGATTGGTCCTCGCCTCAAGGGTATCCAGTTTAAGCACTTCCAATTTAGGAACTTCCAGTTTAGGAAGTCTCAATTTACGATTGCAGCTGTTCAGACCTACCTGTACTAGGTTTAGATAGGTAAAACAATATCAGAACCCTAGAGCATTAAAGAGCTAATCGATCGTTATGTCAGCATCAACCTTAAAATTGGGTTGATTATACATCTAATATTTGACGGCACATACTCTTGTTGTCATCTTAATCTTTTTCTTAATTGTCAGTGTCTGAAAAACTGGCTATGCTAAGCAATTGTAAAGTTTTTGGTTTTAGCAAGCTCTAGGAACTAGAGAAAATCAGTCCTAGCACCTCTTTAAGAGGTATATTTTTCGCGCGCGAGTTATAGATATTTTACTCTCTCTTATCAAATATTAAAAAAAATGGACTCATAAAAAAATGAATAATCTTATAATTTCTATATAGAAATAGTAGGTTGTAAGAGATACTCTATAAAGTAAACATTAAGACTTTGTAGGTTGGGTTGAACGCTCGTGTTACCGAACAAAATCCTAAAAATGTTGGGTTTCGTTCCTCAAACGCCAGATTCCTACGCCGGTAAACCCGGCTGCAGAACTGGCTCCCCAACCTACGCAAATTAATGGTTTTTGGTACTAACGATGCCTAAGATTTACTTTATAAATAGCCTCTAACTCTGCTTTTACTTGTTAAAAGTCGGTGCTTTAAACTTTATATCAAAATTCCAACACTGAATTGGTAAAGTGGTATAAGCTTTATCTATAGTTTCTAATTATTATTTCAAGAAGTAATAATTAGGTGTGAATTTAATTTTCATTAACTAACCATTGAAACGGTTGTTAGAGATAGTCATTATCTATAAAAATAAATAATGACTATCTTCTTATGACATTAGAATTTGGACGCTAAAATAATTACAGTGCAGTAAGTAGAGTGCTTCGAAAAAAACACTATTACTTCTATATTGGTTTTAAGTAATTTCCTCACAAGTAGGAAATTACTTAAAATCTTATGAAATGTCGCTTTTGTTTTTTTATCAGTAAATTCTCTGAATTTCTTTCCCATTGATATCTTAGAGGCTAAAAAAAAGATATAAAACCTTAGCTAATTAAACATTATTTTGATTGAGATGCAGTCAGACCAAGGGATTTATTTTGTCTATGGTTATAAAAAAAAAGAAAAGTTTTTTTTGTAAACCCTTTACATTCTTGAAAATAGTATATAGAATTTAGGTGGGCAAAAGGTTAAGGCAATCGCCAACCTAAAGCTCAAAAAACAACAATGAGTTAAAGGAAAAAACCATGGCAGTTGAAAAGACAAATTCTTCCTCTAGTTTAGCTGAAGTTATCGACCGTATTCTTGACAAAGGTATTGTTGTAGACGCGTGGGTTCGTGTTTCATTAGTTGGTATTGAATTACTAGCTATCGAAGCTCGTATCGTTATTGCTTCTGTTGAAACCTACCTCAAATATGCAGAAGCTGTTGGTCTAACTCAATCAGCTGCGATGCCTGCTTAAGAGTTCAAAAAGCTCTCAAATCTCAAGTAGTCTGAAAAAAAGCTTTTGCTTTTCTTGCTCTGAAGAATTCGTAAAAAAAATTAATATACGAATCCAGAAATAGAAAAGCAAAAGTTTTGCTGAGCCATTTTTACTGAACAGAAATAATCAGTATTCGTGGTTGTTTGACGCTTTTAAAATTAGAACGAGTATTGAGGAAATATGACAGGATTACTAGAAAAAATCCGGGCAGAACATCATCAACGAACCCAAGATGTTAATGGGTTTCTAAATGATAGAAGAAAACAAAGAGAAGAACAAGGTAGAAAGCAAGCAGAAGAGTTGCATGAATTCGCTCAACAACTCCATGATGAGACACATGATTTCTTAGAGAATGCTAGATCACAAAGAACAGAGCAAGCTAAGAAACAGGCTGAGGATCTACAACAGTTCTACAAAGAATTGTTTCAAGGAACTCATGAGTTTTTAAAAACTACCAGTCAAGAGCGGGCTGAACAAGCCAAAGAACAGGGACAAAGATTACGCCAATTCCGCATGGATTTATTTACTAGCGTTTTTGGTATGAAATACTAGTCAGTCTACTGAACAAAGCAGTCTGTCTATTCAAGACTTCAACTAAAAAAGAAAACCCCCTTAAATACAGGGGGTCAAAGTTAAATTCAACAATGAGTTTTAGGTTTAAACTGTGACAGCAATTGCTGCGACTTTATTTTGCAAAGATCTAGTCTAACAGCAATCTAGTTCACCTCCTGGAGACAAGCCTTCCGTTTTTGGTTAAGAAAAATTTCTTAACCCCATACAGACAGCAGCAATAGATTGACTGCCATTACGCGCTCCAAAGAATTTTTGGTGAAACTCTCTATCTAGCAGCTTAAGTAAAGTATAGCACAAAGATGCGAATAACGCATCTCTCTGAAGAATTCATCCTCATATCTATCATTTCAACTATGACTGTTGCCGAAATCAATAGCAAAAGATCAGTTCTGCGTGTGCGTCCAGGACAGTTCGTGACTACACCCGCCGTTAAGCAAATAGCAACCCGAGCATTACGCTATCTTCACTCAGGTTTCTCTGTTCATTTACGTGGTCCTGCGGGAACTGGAAAAACCACCTTGGCTATGCACCTAGCAGACTGTCTTGCAAGACCAATTATGTTAATCTTCGGAGATGATGAATTTAAATCTTCAGATTTAATTGGAAGTCAGTCTGGCTATACTCACAAGAAAGTGTTGGATAATTACATCCACAATGTACTCAAGATAGAAGATGAACTCAAACAAAACTGGGTTGATTCTAGATTAACTTTAGCTTGTCGAGAAGGCTTTACACTTGTTTACGACGAGTTTAACCGCTCTCGTCCAGAAGTCAATAATGTTTTACTGTCTGCCTTAGAAGAAAAAATTCTGACGCTTCCTGCTATCAGCAATCAGTCAGAGTATTTACAAGTTAATCCTCAATTCCGAGCTATTTTTACCTCTAACCCAGAAGAATATTGCGGAGTTCACTCAACTCAGGATGCTTTAATAGATAGACTAATTACTATTAATGTACCAGAACCAGACGAATTAACTCAAACAGAGATTTTGCTACAAAAAACAGGCATGGATCGAGACAATGCTGAGTTAGTTGTACGGTTGGTGAAAGCATTTAGACAGAAGATTAACGTAGAAAAAGCTTCCGGGCTCCGGTCTTGTTTAATGATTGCTAAAGTCTGTGCAGAACACCATATTGTCGCAGATCCTGAAAATCTTGATTTTGTCGATGTTTGTGCAGATGTTTTATTTTCTCGAACCAATTTATCTCATACAGACGCTATGAATATGTTTAAGGAGGTAGTTGGTCAACACAAAGCAGAAGAAAAAGAAACCTTGAAAAAAACTGCATTAGTTAGCTCCGCTCTCACTCATCTTGACAAAGAATTAAATAAACCCACCACCTTGTTAGGTTAAAGCATTTCTGTTTTATAAAAGAAAATGTTGGAAGATAATTAATCTATAGCAATCTTTGGTAGGTTGTGAACATTATTTAAATCGCCAAGATGCAGCAGTGAGATGCAAATGTTTCCTCTCTTGAGGTTTAACAAAAAATGTATCTCACAAAAAATGCTCTTATAGTATGAAAGTAAATTTTATTGTTTACTTTCATACTTAAGAGCAAGAAGGTTTATTCAACAGAAAAAATAATTATTGAGTAAATAAATCATGCCTTCTAGTTCAATGCTCTCAACACGCCAACAGTCGAATACTAATAAAACTATTAGTACATCGACTCAGGGATCGACTCTGGCAGATATACTCGAACGAGTATTAGATAAAGGAATTGTCATCGCTGGCGATATTTCTGTTTCTATTGCTTCCACAGAACTTTTACATATCCGAATTCGCTTATTGATTTCTTCAGTTGATAAAGCACGAGAGATGGGTATTGATTGGTGGGAAAATGATCCGTACTTAAGTAGCAAAGCTCAACGTTTACATGAAGAGAATCAACAACTCCGGCAACGACTGGAAAGTTTAGAAGCACAGTTGCGATCGCTCAATCCAGTAGCTGTTAGTAGCGAGCTTCCAGCTAATGTAAATACTCAAGATAACTTACACACAGTTAATGACGAGAATAGCTAATTGTTACTTGAATAGTACAGCAATTTTTTTATGTCGAAAAACACTTTATAACTAAGTGGTATTATGGCAATAGATTGCACCCCAATTGAAAATTCGACCGAGTTGCAGCTTGCTACATCCCGTGACAAACAACCAACAGGCTTAGCACCATTATTACTAACTATTGTGGAACTAATACGCCAGTTGATGGAAGCTCAAGTGATTCGTCGTATGGACGAAGGGTTGCTAAATGAATCAGATTTGGAGCGGGCTGGGGAAAGTTTACAAAAATTAGAGAAAGAAGTTCTTCACTTATGCGAAGTATTTGACATCGAACCCTCAGATTTGAATATAAATTTAGGTGATTTTGGTACTCTTTTACCACACCCTGGAAGCTATTATCCTGGAGAAAACGGGAATCATCCATCTTTGCTAGAACTACTAGACCGAATTTTAAACACCGGAGTCGTTGTCAACGGTGATATAGATTTAGGAATAGCTGAACTTAACTTAATTCATGCAAAACTAAGATTGGTTTTGACTTCAAAACCAATTTAAATTGAGTAAACTATGAATTAAAAAATATTTATTCATCAACAAGGAAGTTAGTGTCTTATGAATTGTGGTCTTTATCTATATGGAATTTTTCCAAATACATTTCTAGATAAATTGGAACTTAAAGGATTAGATTCACAGCCTGTTTTTACTGAAAATGTTGAGGGATTTACTTTTTTATATTCTGTTGCACAGCAAGAAAAGTATTTAGCTTCTCGCCGGAATCTCATCCGTCATGAGAAGGTATTGGAAGAAGCAATGAGTGAAGGGTTTCGCACTCTTCTTCCTTTACGTTTTGGGCTGGTAGTCAAAGATTGGGATACTGTAATAACTCAACTGATTTTACCTCATAAAGAACAATTAACCGATTTGTTTAAGAAATTGGCGGGGCGGCGAGAAGTCAGCCTCAAAATTCTTTGGGATACAAAAGAAGAATTACAAGCATTAATGGCACTCAATCAAGATTTGAAGAGTAAGCGAGATGCAATGGAAGGCAAAACATTAAGCATGGAGGAGATAATTGAAATTGGACAATTAATAGAAAGTAATTTACAAGTTCGTAAACAAGAGATAATTCAAGCCTTTCATCAGGGATTACATACTTTAGCAGATGATATTGTAGAAAGCGATCCCATGATGGAAGAAATGATTTATAACGGTGCGTACTTAATTCCTTGGGATGCGGAATCTGAGTTTAGTACCAGAGTTGAAGAAATTGATAAGAAATTTGGCGATCGCTTACGTATTCGCTACAACAATTTTACTGCTCCTTATACATTTGCACAAATTTAATAATAAGAGGAAATTATGCTATTAAAAGCTTTATTACTTCCCATTACTGGACCAATCGATGGGCTTTTCTGGCTTGGAGAACAAATTCAAGAGCGTGTTGACACTGAGTTTGATGCTCAAGAAAATCTACATAAACAGTTGTTATCCCTACAATTGAGGTTTGATATGGGAGAGATTTCTGAAGAAGATTTTGAAATTGAAGAAGAAGAATTACTGTTGAAAATCCAAGCACTGGAGGAAGAAAACTCTTCAGATGAAGAAGAATATATAGAAGCTGAATATCAAGAAGAAGCTATAGAAGATGAAAACCTAGCTTTAGTTTGAAAATTATCACTCTTGCATGTACGAATGAGGAAACCCGCAACAGAAGCGGGTTTCAAGATCAATTTGAAGCAGACTGATACTTTTAAAGCTTAGTAATCCAAATAAATAGTTTGGAAGCTATTTAAATCTTCAACAACATCATGACTCTGTATAATTGTTGGTTCTTGAGATTGTTTTTGAGTTTGTGAATCTGTTTGACGCATTTTCCGAATATTATCTTCAGCTGTTTCTATTTGGTTATCGACGATATTTAAACAATGTTGTAACTGATGAACTCGCTTTTGCATAGTCTCTAACTCTTGACGAATTCGTTGTTGTTCTGCTACCAGCTTATAAAGTTCAAATTGACTCAAAGCTTGAGATGGTTTACGAATCATCGTGCGAACTTTAACTCTATTTGACATACGGTTACGAAAATTTTTCATAGGAGAATATCCTTATTGTTTGAAAATATTATAACTAGTTTTTTCTATATGCAAGTGCCAAAACTTATTATTTAAATAATAAAAAATACTTTTTAATAATTAGATGAACATGATTGCACAATTACCTCTAGAAAATCTTTACACTTATGCTTTTTTAAAGACACCTACGGTAAAATTAAATTTACCTAAAGGTATTTTTAATCAAGTCGTATTAATTGATAATTCTGGAATATCAGCGGTTGTAGAACCTGAATTATACTTAGATAATTTAGTTAAAAATGATCAACAACTAATACAAATAGCTTTAGATCATAACAGAGTAATTTGTGAAATTTTTTGCCAAGTTTCAGTTTTACCATTACGCCTTGGAACCTCTTTTAATAGCTATGAAGCTATATTGAACTATTTAAAGTCTCATGCTGATGCTTATAAAGAAAAACTAGATAGTCTTGAGGGAAAAAGTGAATATCTTTTAAAATTGATTCCTCGAAAATTGGAAGAAACCGCTCCAGTAATAGAAACAGCAGGGAAACAATATTTTTTAGCTAAGAAACAACGTTATAAAGAGCAGCAAGATTTCCAGAATACTCAAATGAATGAAAGGGATAACCTTATTGATTATATTAACCAGTTGTATTCCTCATCTACTATCACTCAAGCAGAGTCTAAGGGTGAAGAAGGACGAATTTATTTTTTACTTAGTCCGCAAGAGGAATCTTTACTTTTAGAAAATTTATCAAGTTGGCAACAAGCATATCCTCTTTGGGATCTGCAATTAGGAGAAGCTCTTCCCCCCTATCACTTCATTTAACTATCTTTAAGTTTCTTCATTTTATGGATGCTTATCTGAAATTAAACGAGGAAATTATCTACCACTGTATACTCACTTTTTTATGAACCACTACAATACACTTAATTTAGCCATGTTTAGCGGGAAAGGTGGAGTTGGAAAAACCACGCTTTCTTGCTGCTTTGCGAGGAATTGGGCAAAGCAGTTCCCTAACGAAAAAATTTTATTAATGTCTACAGATCCAGCCCATTCGTTAGGAGATATATTGCTACAAAAAGTCGAGGATCATGCTTTACCATTAGCTGATTTACCTAACTTGTGTGTCCGAGCATTAAATGCTCAAGAACTACTACAGGAATTTAAAGCGAAATACGGTAAATTTTTAGAATTACTTGTTGAAAGAGGAAGTCTAGTTGAAGGAGAAGATTTAACCTCTGTTTGGGATTTAAGTTGGCCGGGTTTAGATGAATTAATGGGTTTACTAGAAATTCAACGTTTACTGACAGAAAAAGAAGTAGACCGAGTAGTGGTAGATATGGCTCCTTCTGGTCATACGCTGAATTTACTGGGATTGAAAGATTTTTTAGAAGTTATATTAAATTCTTTAGAACTTTTTCAAGAAAAACATCGAGTTATCTCCAAAACTTTTAGTGGTCATTACACTCCAGATGAAGTTGATAATTTTCTAGTAGAATTAAAATTTAAACTTGGAGAAAGTAAACGCTTACTGCAAGACAAAAATTTTACAGCTTGTTTAGTCGTTGCACTTTCTGAACCAATGAGTTTATTAGAGACAGAACGATTTTTAACAAGTTTAGAAGCATTAGAAATTCCCCACGGTGGCTTGTTAATTAATCGAATATTAACAGATTCTAGTGTAGATCCAGACCGCTACAGTGAACAACAACAATTATTAGAGAAATTCTTAAATATTTCCAAAGATAAACCAGTTTTTATTGTACCACAACAAACTGCTGCACCGTTAGGTGAATCAAGGTTAGATGGTTTGATGACTCAAATCGTAAAAATTGACAGTGTTACCCTTGCACCACCACCACCTATTAAATGGCCTGAAAAAGTACCACCTTGTTTCAGCGATTTTGTGAGCGAAGGACGCAAACTTATTATTGTTGGTGGTAAAGGAGGTGTAGGCAAAACAACAGTAGCAGCAGCTATAGGTTGGGGTTTATCTGACCGCTATCCGGATAAAAAAATCCGCATGGTTTCTATAGATCCTGCCCATTCTCTAGGAGATGCTTTTGGAGAAAGATTTGGACATGAACCTGTTTCTTTAACCCCTAATTTAAGCGGACAAGAAATTGATGCTGATAAAGTTTTAGCAAAATTCCGCGAAGACTATCTTTGGGAATTAGCTGAAATGATCAGTGGAGAAGGTGTAGAGAACCAGACAGTCAAAATCGCCTACAGCCCAGAAGCTTGGCGACAACTTGTTGCTCAATCTTTACCTGGCATTGATGAGATGTTATCACTAATCACTGTAATCAATTTATTAGATAGTAACCAGCAAGATTTGATTATTTTAGATACAGCACCTACAGGTCATCTGCTCCGCTTTTTGGAAATGCCAACTGCTTTAGGAGATTGGTTAAGCTGGATATTTAAACTGTGGATGAAATATCAAAGTGTTTTAGGAAAAGTTGATTTAATGGGAAGATTACGCCAGCTACGTCAACAAGTTATGCTGGCTCAAAAAAAGTTGAAAAATTCTCAACATACGGAATTTATTGGTGTTATTCAAGGTGAATCTGCTATTGTAGCTGAACACAGACGTTTAACAGAATCTATACGAGAAATGGGTGTTTACCAGCGTTATATAGTACAGAATCGCTATGCCAAAGATGTAGAAGTTGATAGCCATTTATTCCCAGAAGAAACAATAATTCGTTTACCTAATTTACCAAGATCAGTAGAACCACTAGTACGGATAAAAGGTGCGGCTAGCCTTTTATTTTAATATAATGATGTAGAAGTAAGCGCCTCACAAATTTTTTTTTAAGCGAATCAACAGAGGAATTCTATGAGCGAATTATTTAAGGGTTTTGAGCAATTAGTAGAATTAGTAAAAACTTTGGAAGAAAAAATTGATAAAGGAGAAATTAAGACTGACGTACAAATTAATTCACGTCCTTTAAGCAGCATTCCCCGTAACACTAATTTTAAAAACAATAACAATGTGGGTAGCGACATTGGAACCACCCAATTTCGCACAAAACCACCTTCTAACCCAGGTAGTACAGACACAACAACATCTACTCCAGACACACCACCTGATACGACTAGCTATTCTCTTAAAGATGTTGGCGGAATAGCAGATGTTCTTAAAGAGCTGAAAGAACTTGTTGCTATTCCTCTAAAACGTCCAGATTTATTGACCAAACTAGGACTAGAAGCAATACGTGGTGTATTGTTAGTTGGTCCTCCTGGAACAGGTAAAACTCTGACTGCTCGGTGTTTATCTGAAGAACTTGGCGTTAACTATATAGCCATAGTTGGTCCAGAAGTTATTGGCAAATACTATGGTGAAGCAGAACAAAGACTACGAGCTTTGTTTGAAAAAGCTGCTAAAAATGCTCCCTGCATCATTTTTATTGATGAAATTGACAGCCTTGCTCCTAACCGCAATTCTGTAGAAGGAGAAGTAGAAAAACGTCTTGTTGCTCAGTTACTCAGCTTGATGGACGGTTTCGCTCAAACAAAAGGCGTTCTGGTTCTTGGAGCTACCAATCGCCCTGAACACCTTGATCCTGCTTTGCGTCGTCCAGGGAGATTTGACCGAGAGATCCAGTTCCGTGTCCCAGACGTCAATGGACGTAACGAAATTTTACAAATTCTGACTCGTTCCATGCCCTTGGATGAGACAGTCAATCTGGAAACTATTGCCGATCAAGCTGTTGGCTTTGTTGGTGCTGATTTAAAAGCCGTTTGTCAGAAAGCTGCTTACATGGCATTACGGCGTCAGGTTCCATCGATTGAAGGTCATATTCCAGATTCAATGACTATCAGCCAGCCTGATTTTTTACAAGCTATAAAAGAAGTTAAACCTGCTGTGCTCCGTAGTGTAGAAGTGGAATCACCTAATATTGCTTGGAATGACATTGGTGGCTTGGAGTCGATTAAGCAGACACTACGAGAATCTGTAGAAGGCGCGCTACTTTACCCAGAACTATACGAGCAAACCAAAGCTTTAGCTCCCAAAGGGATTTTGTTATGGGGACCACCAGGAACAGGAAAAACCTTGTTGGCTAAAGCTGTTGCCTCACAAGCACGGGCTAATTTTATTTGTGTTAATGGTCCAGAATTACTTAGTCGCTGGGTAGGTGCTAGTGAACAAGCAGTGCGAGAATTATTTGCGAAAGCGAGACAAGCAGCTCCGTGTGTTGTCTTTATCGATGAAATTGATACATTAGCACCAGTGCGAGGTCGTTTCAGTGGTGATTCTGGGGTGAGCGATCGCGTGGTAGGTCAATTACTTACTGAGTTAGATGGATTACAAACAGGGGCAACAATTTTGGTAATTGGCGCAACAAATCGTCCAGATGCTCTCGATACAGCTTTACTACGGGCAGGACGACTAGATTTACAACTAAAAGTTGATTTACCAGATTTATCTAGTCGCTTAGCAATTTTACAAGTTCACAACCAAGGAAGACCGCTTTCTGATGTGAATTTGCAATATTGGGCAGAAATGACCGAAGGTTGGAATGGAGCGGATTTAGCTTTACTGTGCAATCAGGCGGCTGTAGAAGCAATTCGTGGTTTCCGTGCCCAAGGGCTAACAGAAACCACTGAGATACGCATTACTACTGATGATTTTAACTATGCTTATCAAGTGTTGACACAACAGCGTGTCAATTAAGTGCAATCATGGGATATGCATGATTGCACTTCCCATTAAGAAATCGCTGTTTTACTGAAGCGTACAGAGTATGGTCAAATCTAGTACATATCTGTTGCTTCAGTACGGGGAGAGTCAGCTTCAATCATAAAAGTTCCAAAGAACTCTAGCCCAAGTGTTACCATTCTGGTAGCGGTGAACAAAGACAAAGCCAACCACAAGATATGATTACTGTGCAACAAAAATGCAACACAAGCCGTAGGTGCAAAACCCAGTACAGTGGCTGCTAAACTGGCATTGCGGAGGGTATGCCCTTGTGCTACACCCAAAAAGTATCCCTCCAAAGACCAAGTAATTGAGGCACATACTAGCACAAGTAGTAACCAGGGAACATAAATATTAATGTGTTCGATCACTTCTATGTGATTAGTAAAAAGCCCAAAAACAGTCTGAGGAAATAGCACAGACGCTCCGCCGAAACCAATACCCACCAGTAGACTGGTTACCACAGCAATTACAACTAAAGGTACTAACTGCTGGTTATCTCCTTTGCCTTTAAAATTTCCAGTCAAGATTTCTGTACCGAATCCTAGCCCTTCAATAAAATAGTTACTCAATATGTACACCTGTAAAAGTAAGGTATTTTCGGCGTATGTAATCTTCCCCATTGCTGCACCTTGGTAATCAAATATTACAAAGGCAATGAGAATCACGAAATAGCTCACAAAAATATTTCCATTTAGAGTAAAAACGGATTTTATCGCTGACGCATCCCAAATCTCTCCAGCTAGGCTTTGTACCTCTTTCCAGTGAACGTGTTTGCACAAAAAAATTAATCCTATTAACAGTGCGAGATACTGACTAATAGCCACAGATAGTCCAGCACCCGTAGTTTCCCAACCCCACCCAACAATAAAAAGGTAGTCGAGTGCAATGTTGACCGCATTACCAACAAAGGATAGCAATACAACTAAGCCGTTTTGTTCCTGTCCCAAAAACCAACCAATCAGAACAAAGTTGAGTAAAATGGCGGGTGAACCCCAAACCTGAGCGTTGAAATAGGCAATAGCTGAGGCTTTGATCTCTGGGGAAGTATTAAACAGAGCAAATCCGAATTTTCCTAAAGGATACTGCAACAGTATAATTACGACACCCAGTATCAGAGCAATCATGCCATTACGCAGTCCTACCAACACTACCGCCTCTCGGTCATCTTGTCCTACAGCTATTGCTGTTACCCCTGTTGTGCCCATTCGTAAAAAGCCTAAAAGTATGTAGAGGTTGCTCAGGACGTTTCCAGCTAAGGCTACCCCAGCTAAATGATGGATTTCTGACAAATGACCTAAGAAAATCACACTGAGCGTATTTGCCAGTGGTGTCATGATATTGGAAATGACATTTGCGATCGCCAGTCGGAAGAACCGAATCAGTAGATCATACTGACTCGTAAATATCGCCTTCATAGATTGACTCAAGTTGCTAGTCACCAAAATTCTTAATTTTTTACATAACTTTAACGATTCTAGTCAAATCGATACATTTTTTGTTGATTAAGAGCCGAAAGATACAACTTAGCTAGCCCTTACCTCTATTGACACTACTCAGACTCTCTCCACTTTGTGTTTTATATAATTGCTTAACTGGTATGTGTATAAAATATTTGGGTGTACATATAATGCTCCCTGAATGCGCCCTAGACATTTGTGAGTTTTGCATTCACAGTCAAATGCTTGATCCATAGACCATTCAGTAGATGGGTAAAAGAAGGTTATTTCTTCACCCACTTCAATTTTCCTTAGACAGCGAATCACTAAATTTATGGTATCAAAAAACACATTTGGTTCACAACTATGATTTATGTATTGCAAATACTCCGGAGCAAGCATAATATGCTCATGTTCATTCAATTGAACTGACAGATAATTCGGTTTTGTCAATGTTTCTTTAGCTTTAAAAGTAGAAACTTCTTCACCAGGCATAAAAGTAACACTTGAATGGAGTGATTTATAACCTGTTATAGAACACTTCCATAGCTCTGCAAAAGATGAAACTTTGATGACTTCAAATTTAATATCGGTTAGATTTTTCTATGGTACAATCACTAGCTTTCTTATCAAAGATTCTTACGTAAGTTTGCTGTTTTTAACTTCTATTCGCGCGAAGTTACAGAATTAGAAGGGATTCCACGAATAATTTTTCGGCACTTAGGTGATTGACATTGACACTCAAACTCCAACGTACCTTATGTAATCGGAGTTATCGCATTTATACGCTTATAGCATTACCTCAGTTTACAGTTTTTCTAACTTTTTGTAAACTGCATCCACCTCGTTGTAATAAGTTAGTTAAGTATACTTCTGAGTTCAAAAGCCCCGGCTGTACGCGGGGCTTTTGAACCTCAATAGATAATTCAATCCTTCTTCATCCAGCTAAACATAGCGCGTAGATCCTTCCCAACCTCCTCAATTGGGTGTTCAGCTTCTTGACGCCTCATAGCAGTAAATCCTGGCTTACCAGATTGATTTTCCAATACGAATTCCCGTGCAAATTGACCTGATTGAATTTCTTTAAGAATTCGACGCATTTCAACTTTTGTTTCGTCGGTGACAATTCGAGGTCCACGGGTAAGGTCACCATATTCAGCAGTGTTGGATATGCTATCGCGCATTTTGGCTAATCCACCTTCTACAATCAAGTCAACAATCAATTTGACTTCGTGTAGACATTCAAAATAAGCCAATTCAGGTTGATAACCTGCTTCTACTAAAGTTTCAAATCCTGCTTTGATTAACGCGCTCAAACCACCACAAAGTACTGTTTGTTCCCCAAATAAATCGGTTTCTGTTTCTTCGCGGAAAGTGGTTTCGAGAATACCGCCGCGTGTTCCACCGATACCTTTAGCGTATGCCATAGCGCGATCGCGTGCTTGACCACTTGCATCCTGATACACTGCAAACAGACTTGGCACTCCCTGCCCTTGTTCATATGTTCGCCGTACTAAATGCCCTGGTCCTTTAGGCGCTACCATAATCACATCCACGTGAGGAGGTGGCACAACTTGTCCAAAATGAATATTGAAGCCGTGGGCAAACGCTAAAATATTACCTTCTTGCAAATGAGGTTCAATTTCATTTTTATAAATTGTTTTTTGTACCTCATCTGGTAGTAAAATCATGATCAAGTCAGCAGCTTTAGCTGCATCTGCCACATTCTTCACAGTTAGTCCAGCAGCTTCGGCTTTTGCTACTGATTTACTACCCGGATATAGGCCAACAATAACATTCATGCCACTGTCTTTAAGGTTGAGGGCATGGGCGTGACCTTGGGAACCATAACCAATAATGGCAATGGTTTTTTGCGCCAAAAGGTCTAAATTTGCATCTTCGTCGTAGTACATCCGGGCCATAGCAGCGTCTCCTGGTTGCAAGTATCGTGATTTATTATTGCAGAGTTGTTATTTTACAGGATTATGATGCTCTTTACCGATCAATTTTTTCAACTTTGCCGCAAGACCAACTATTCATGAGATAGAAAAAATTGGTGTTGATTTGGGTGTTAAACGGTTAGCAACATGCTCGGATGGTTCAACCTATGATATGCCAGATACTACCAAAAAAGCGAAAGCCAAGCTCAGTAAACTCCAATGGCAATGGCACAATCGTAGAAAAGTTTTATTAACCCACCAGCGCTGGGTCGTTTTTCATGTCCTAGTCTAAACTCCAGTTATCAAGTTCAATATCGTTTGATGTTGGTCGAGGCATAAAAGACATCCCAAATCTCTTCGCGATTGTAACTCGCGAATAAAATCGGCTTTCTGCACAATACCGTTGTAAGAAGCGATGTGGGTTCGCACATAAAGTGACAACGTTGTTCAAAAGTTGACAATTGTCGCGCAAAAGTTGACAAGAAGCGAGAGTCCGGTTAGGATGACGAAGTCTAAGTAAAGTGAGGCAAAAGCAGCATTGGCAGTTGGTGTAAGAAAAATAACGAACACTGGAACCAAGAAGGTGATTGGCAAGTTCCCAAGAAAGTGCTTTACTCCAGTTGCTTTTCAGAGGAGAACTGGAAATCAAGGAAATTGCTCATCCGAATAATTCAGCCAAGAAGAATAACTATTTATCAGCAGATTTTTCCCAGATTTCTTCCTTACTAAAGGAAGAAGCTAAAAGAAGATATAAATATACCAAACGGGTCTTAGAATTAAATTTATCCAAAAGAACGAGCGAGTCACTTACACCAATCATCCAACAAGTTTCAAGAGAAATTGTAGATGAACACCCTCCTAAGTGGAGAACCCTTTGCCGATGGTTGTATGACTATGAAAGTTCAGGACAAGACATTCGTTCGTTAGTGCCAAGACATAGTGCTAAAGGGAATCGTCGCCAGTTGGACGAAGAGTAGAAATTGACCATACTAAATTGCCGTTATTTGTTGTAGACCTGGAAACCAGAATGCCAATCGGTACCCCGTGGTTGACTAGCGTTCTCGACAAGTATTCGGGAATGGTTCTCGGCTACTACGCATCGACAAATTCTAGAACCTTTTAGATGGAGCGCTGATGCTGGAGAGGAATTTCGCAGCTTTCTGCACATAGCTGAATCGCAACTTCCTCTCATGGATAAATCTCATCTAGCAGACGAAGAGATGGCTTTCCGTTTCTTTTATGCCTCCGATGGAATTGTAGGTTACGTGATGAAATTAATTCGTTATGGCTCCTATTTAGCAATTAAGCAGGGGCAAGAAAAACTTGATCTAAATGTACTCGCTGAGGCTTTTAATCAGCATGTTTTGGCAGATAAACCTCAAAAGAAAAACCCTTTTATCACTGATGATTTTCTCAGCGATTGTTTAATGGAGTCGGAATTGCCGACTTCTCCCGTTATCAACGCTACCAGCAATAGAGTTAAGCCAAACAAGAAAAAGTTACGAGCATCTGATGTCCTTAATCGATAAAATTCTCGTCAGATGCTTTTCTATTTTTATACAAGAAAAGTAGTATAACTTTTCCCTTGGTCTCTAAGAGAAAGTCAAATTAAGATAAAGGATAAAAGAGTGAATACAAGCTTTCAATTCCTGCTTCGTACAGCTTCTCCATATAAAGATGAGAGCCTTGCTGGCTATATTCTTCGACTTACAGAAAAGAACTACTATGAGTCCCCACGTTGGATTTGGCAACTAGCAGGTTTATCTCAATATATATGTAATCCTAATCGGTTGTTTCCACCGCAGGATAATCTTGACCGATTGAGCCAAGCTACTGGTGTTAAAGAAGATATTTTGTGGTCAATGACATTTCCACCAGTTAATCCTCAAACTGGAATACTTAGCAGCCCCTTCAGCAAGGTAGCTGTGTTTAACCAAGTAACGTTACGATATATGATTCACACGCAAACTACAAAAGTTTGTTCACAGTGTTTGGTAGAATCGCTTTACGTGCGCAAGCTTTGGGATTTATCTTTTGTCACAGCTTGCCCTGTGCATCGCTGTTTGCTGATAGATCAATGTGTGAACTGTAGAAAATATCTGACCTGGTGGCGGTCAAAAGTGGCACAATGCCCATGTGGGTTTGATTGGCGAGAACTAAATGTTGTTCCACTACCAGAGGCTGAAGTTGTCTTCTGTAAATACGTGCATCAACTTTGTGGTCTGACTGTTGCTAGAAAAAACAATTGGCAACAGGATCTAGAAAGTAATTCTCACATCGAATTGAATTTAGAAAATTTAATCGGAGTGATTGTTTCGCTGATTGAACAAGATCTTAAATCAAGGTCAAGCCGAGACACCTATCTGAAATTCCGTCCGAATCAGGAGCGACATTTACTTATTACTCAAGCAGTCAGCGCTCTGGCAACCTGGTTTGGTGATTTTTCTGGGTTTTTGGGCTTTCTCACTAGCGACAGCCTCACTAATGCTCGTAGTCTTAAATTTTCTCCTCTAGGAAATTATTTACGTGAGTTGAATAGTAATTTGCTCCGAAAAACTACAGCTTTTTTATTAGAACACCCCCGCCACATGACCCAGAACTCAGACTTTAAACACAACAGTGAATCTGCGAAAAAGTTGACTCCTCGGGAACGCCGAGTACGGAATCGCCTTGAACGAGCCCATCAACTGCGTCAGGGAATTGCCAGCCTTCAAATGGAAATTGAGCGAGTTCAAGCATCCGGAGAAGTCGCTCCTCCCGGATGCTCGGTCAATTTATACCAAGCTAGAGGTAACAATAATTTCTTTTGGTATTACAAGTTACAAGCAAAACAGCCAATTTTTCCTAGTACCAAGAACCCAGGCAAATTCACCAAGTATAAGCACTTGGGTGCATCTGGGACTGAGGCACACTTGAGAGCCGTACTAGCTGTAGCAAGACGAGAAAAAATTGATATGTTAGAACGCACGCTCGCTTCTTTAGAACAGAGCTTGGAAATCATTCGCCAAGAGCAGGAACCGAAATAGAAGCGCTCGTTGATGGAAATTGCCATCTATTGCACGAATCTGGTAGTCTGTTGCCACTTTTTGTGCAAATTCTTGTCAACTTTTGTGCGAATTAGGCGATGAAAGTCTCATTCTTTCATCGCCCTGTTGTCAACTTTTGTGCGAACCGACAAGGCATATTGACAAATGCACTATAGTTATAAATTAGTACTTATATACCATAATCTATTTCCCCTAAAATCGTTCTATTGAAGATAGATGTGAGCGAAACAGAGATCCATCTATTAAGATGGGATTTTTATATGATTATCATTCTTACTAAACTTTTTTACGCGATAAGAGGTACTGACAAAAATCTATACATTGATACTCTGTCTCAACAGACAAACCTTCTCCTCATATCTTAAAAAGTATGATTTTGTCAATCTTTATTTAACAAAAAAACAGATTTACTTCTGCTAATTATCTAATAAATAATAAAATCAAAATATTTTTTTAAATAAAAATGCGTTTAGCATAAAAATAGGAAAATCAAATTCTATTTTTAATAGAAAATACAATATAACTAAACTACTCAGTATTAAGCCCTAGTAAAGCGGATATTTGGTTCTGATTTGCGGGAATTAATTATTAACAAACAAAACCTATATAATAGTTTTGATTAATGATATTAAAATTTTCTGTGAGAGGGTATGGCAAAAAGATGCGCACTTGCTCGAAGCAGCGCATAGTAGCTTGCAGGGGTACTATTGTACTGGACTAGAGTGAGAGCGATCGCCCATAGAGAGAGGCTAATTTTCGACTTAGCATTGGTTTAGAGTGAAGATGCTTGGCGAGAAAATTATATAATATAGTATCTAAGAAGAAATCAAGTATTTTTTACATAGGTGATACTATTAATACACATGACTAACGTAATTGAATTACCAGCAGTAAATACAGAGCAAAAGCCTAGTGCGATAGCATATTTTCTTCTTTTAATAGTCGCTTGCATCTATGGTCTAGCCCCAATACTTATTCGCATCTGTGAACAGGAAGTCTCTCCCAATGCTATAGTGTTTGATCGTTTTTGGATGACAGCTGCTATCATTGGGGTTTGGGAAGTTATAGTAAAAATTTATACTTGTGCATCTGATTCAGCGTCTGAGTCTGCTGAACCCTTAACTCTTACTGATGTTGGACTGTTTTTTCTTGCCGCTGGTTTCGGTGCATCTAATATAGCAGTTTGGACTTGGTCGCTAACTCAGACGAATATTGCCACTGCAAATTTACTCCATAATCTCACCCCATTTTTTGCAACCATAGGAGCCTGGTTTTTTTTTGGTCAACGTTTTGACAGAAAGTTTTTCCTCGGCTTAGTGTTAAGCTTAACAGGAGCAATTACCATTGGCATTGATGATTTTCAAATATCTGCAGATAACCTCATAGGTGATGGTCTAGCCTTACTCTCCGCTATCTTCTACGCTGGTACTGTGTTATGTGGGGAAAAACTAAGAGCGAAGTTTTCCACAACCAAAATTATGTTTTGGAGCTGTTTGTTGAGGAGTTTGTGGATGCTCCCAATCGTTTGTCTTTTTAAGATCAACATTTTCCCAATCTCAGTAAATGGGTGGTTGGCACTGATTTCCTTGGTAGTTTTATCTCAAGTAGTTGGTCTAGCAATTTTGCTTTACTATCTGAAACGCTTCTCGGCAGGGTTTGTCTCTCTTTTCTTGTTGTTTGATCCAATCCTTGCTGCAATCTTAGCTTGGCTCATATTTGGCGAGAAGTTAAGCATGATCAACTGGTTTGCTTTAGTTATTGTTTTACTCGGTGTATACTTAGCCAAGTCTAGTCAAGGACATGAGAAAACAACGAACGCAGCAGATCATAGAGCAGTGAATGAAACAGTAAGTGAGTCTTGATTTCTGTAATTAGAAGGATAAACTTGTTCTCTTTAAAAGTGAGTGGGTAGATCCCACAGTGCTTTACCCACTCACTTTTAGGATTTGGGTACAGTCTTCCTACACCAAAAGAAGAAGTCGAAAATATTACATAGCAGTTTCAGAGGGAATTCGACCATCCTCAACAGGCTCTTTATGGTGAGGAGGACGACGAGGGTTAAAGCGATCGCGAATCGTGTTAATTACAATATAGAGAATTGGCACGATAAACAAGCTTAAAAAAGTAGAAACAATCATTCCTCCAAAGACAGCCGTACCGAGAGACTGACTACTAGATGCACCTGCACCTTCAGCAGTTACCAATGGCCAAATACCTAAAATAAAAGCAAAGGAAGTCATAAGAATTGGTCGCAACCGTTCTTCTGCTGCTTGTATAGCTGCTTTAGTAATTGAAAATCCTCTCTCTCTTAGTTGGTTAGCAAATTCTACGATCAGAATCGCATTCTTACTAGCCAAACCAATCAGCATCACCAAACCCACTTGGCAAAATACATTGTTGGGAAAACCTCTCAAAGATTGCGCTACCAGTGCTCCAAAGATAGCCAACGGAACAGCAAGCATAATAATTAACGGGTCAACGTAGTTCTCGTACTGAGCAGCAAGTACCAAGAAAACAAACACAAGACCCAACCCAAAAATTAAAGGTGCTTGACCTCCAGATGCTAGTTCTTCAGCAGCAATTCCTGACCATTCGTAGTCAAAACTTGCTGGTAAAACTTGTTTTGCCAGTTGTTCCATTGCTTTAATTGCTTGTCCTGAACTCGTACCAGGAGCTGCAGAACCATTAATTTCTATAGAGCGGAAAAGGTTGTAATGGTTGATTGTTTGCGCAGCAGTAGTAGGAGTTACTTTTACTAAACTACTCAGGGGAATCATTTGATTATCGGCAGAACGAACATATAATCGGCCAATATCCGACGGATTAGAACGAAATTGTTGATCTGCTTGAACATAAACTCGGTAAGTTCGCCGCAAGAAATTAAAGTCGTTAACGTATTTTGAACCTAAGTAATTTTGTAAAGTGATCAAGATATCGTTTATGGAAACTTGCAAAGCCTTAGCTTTAGTGCGGTCTATTTCAATCAGATTTTGAGGCGTATTTGCTGTAAACGTGCTAAATACAGCTTGCAATCCTGGTGTTTGATTACCCCGTACCATTAATTCACCCATGATTTGCAGCATGGTATTTAATTCGTTGTTACCAGCTCTATCTTGCAGTTCAAATTGAAAGCCACTGAAACTACCTAAACCTTGAATCGCTGGTGGATTGACTGGGAACACATTGGCTTCTGTAATTGCTGATAGCTTCATTCTCAACTTTTTAATGATTTCCTGTGCTGACTGGCTGGAATCATGGCGCTGTTGCCAAGGTTTAAGGGTTGTAAAAATAGCACCACTATTAACAGTGTTACCACTAAAACCAAAGCCCCCAATAGCAAATGTACCCTCAACTTCAGGCAATTTGAGAATTTCTTTTTCTACTTGACTCATGACCTTACTGGTATAGTTAAGGGAAACACCATCAGGGCCTTTAATAATGGTGATGAAATAGCCTTGGTCTTCATCAGGTAAAAATGCTGTTGGTATGATCATGTAAAGCCATGCTGTCAGACCTAAGGACACGATAAACAGCAGAACTACGAAAACTTTTACGCGATTCAAGCTGATAAGCGATCGCTCGTATTGCCTGCGTGTCCAATTAATAGTCCGGTTAATGACTCTAAAAATCGATCCCAACCAACCACGTGGTTTCTGACCCCGACGCAGCATCAAAGCTCCTAAAGCAGGAGTGAGCGTTAGAGCAAGAAAAGTAGAAATTGCTACAGAAAAAGCAATTGTGAGAGCAAATTGTCGATAGATTTGTCCTGTAGAACCTGGAAAGAATGCTACTGGGACAAACACCGCCATTAACACTAGTGAGATCGCAATTACCGCCCCAGATAGTTCCCGCATTGACTCAGATGCTGCTTGCTGAGGTGGCATTTGTTCATCCTCAATTAAGCGAGCAATATTCTCAATAACGATGATCGCGTCATCAACCACCAGTCCAGTAGCTAAAGTCAGACCAAACATGGTCAAGGTATTGATCGAAAAACCGAAAACCTTAATAAAAGCAAAAGTCCCAATTAATGCTAGGGGAATGACAATAACAGGAATTATAGTAGTTCGCCAGTCTTGTAAGAAGATAAAAATCACAAATACGACAAGGGCGATCGCTTCAAACAACGTCTTGAGCACCTCTAAAAGAGATGCTCGGATAAATAGGGTCGTATCAAATGCTACCTGATAATTCATTCGTGGTGGAAAATTTTTCCGAAGTCGCAGCATTTCAGCTTTGACAGCCTTAGCAACATTTAAAGCATTACTTCCAGGAATAGGGAATATACCGATACCTACACCTTCCTGACCTCTAAATCTGAGAAAAGAAGTGTAATTTTCGGCTCCTAGTTCCGCCCGACCAACATCTTTTAGTTTAACAAGTGTACCATCACTACTGGTTTTGATTACAAGATTATTAAATTCATTAACACCCGTGATTCTACCCAAAACCTTCAAATCGATTTGATACATCTGATCTGATGGCCCTGGTGGTGTACCAATTTGCCCAGCGCCTACCTGGACGTTTTGTTCACTAACAGCATCAACAACATCCTGAGCAGTGAGGTTACGGCTAGCAAGGCGATTTGGATCGAGCCACAGACGCATAGCGTAACGGCGTGCACCAAAAATTTGTGCATCACTTACACCAGGAATCCTTTTGAGCGAATCTACTATATATAATTCCGCATAATTACTTAAAAAAGTGGTATCGTACTCTTGCTTTTCACTGTACAAACCCATTGCTAAGAGGATATTACTGTTCTGCTTAGTAACAGTAACCCCGTTTTTCTGTACAGGTTCTGGTAGCCTTGCTTGAGCTTGAGCAACACGATTTTGAACATCCGCTGCTGCAATATCTTTGTTACGTGATGCGTCAAATGTAATTGTAATTGTGCTTGTACCACTATTACTACTGCTCGAAGTCATATACTTTATGCCTTCGACACCGTTAATTTGCCGCTCTAAAATACTTGTGACTGTATCTTCTACAACTTCAGCACTAGCGCCAACGTAATTAGTAGTTACGTTAATTGTAGTGGGGCTAATTTCTGGATATTTATCTGTAGGTAATGTGGGGATACTAATTGCCCCTGCGATAAGAATAATAATGGCGCAAACACTGGTAAAAACAGGTCGCTTAATAAAGAAGTCAACGAACATAGAAACTATTTTCAGAGGGAACGGGGAACGGGGAACGGGGAACAGTGTGCTCGCATAACACATCTGTGGGATTGAAACAAGGACGCCGTTTTCAAAGCGCTACGCCAGAGCGAAAAACATCTTTTTCAAAAAGTGGTTAAGCCCACAACTGAAGTTTTTTCCTGTTCCCTGTTAAGAGTTCCCCGTTCCCTTTTTTTGTAACTAAGACTGAGGAACCACAGGAACACCATCTCTTAGATTAAGCAGACCTGAGACAATTATTTTCTCGCCGGTTTGTAATCCTTCAAGGACTTCATAATTATTACCTTGAATATTGCCTAATTTTACACGTTTTTGCTTAGCTAATATTTGGGGCTTTCCATCTGGAGATTGTTGTGTTTGGGTTACGTAAACAAAATTTTCTCCAGCAACACGTGTTACTGCTGTAGTTGGAATTAACACTCCTACACCTTGATGCCAAACCACTCTAGCATGTGCGAATTGATCTGCCCGCAGCTGATTTTTGGAGTTATTAAACAACGCTTTGATTAGTATAGATTGATTACTAGTATTGACACTTGGAGCAATAAAAAATACTTTACTAGTACCTAAGCTTTGGCCTTTTGCATCCATTATCTCTACTACCATTCCCTTACGCAATTCTGATGCTCGCTCCATTGGTACAGAAATATTCACTTCTAAGGGTTGGTTCTGAGTGAGGGTTGTTAGCGGTGTTGAAGTATTTACGAAATCACCTACTTTCACTGGTATCTCACCAACTGTACCACGAAACGGAGCAGTGATTTTGTAGTACTGAAGCTGAACTTGTTGTTGGTTAGTATTAGCCTGTGCTTGCTGTAAGGATTTTTCTGCCTGAGCAATGCTCGCTTGCTGTGCTTGAATCTTACCAACTGTTGCACGGAGTGCAGCCTCTGCTGTGGCGATTTTATTTGCGTACTGATCCCTAATCTCTTGAGATACAGCTCCTTGAGCAGCTAGACTAGAATACCTTTGGTATTGTTGCTGGTTCAATTTCACATCCGCTTCGTTAGATTTTTTGTCAGCTTCCAAAGAAGTAAGCTGAGCGCGAGCATTTGCCAGCTGTGCGCGAGACCCCTCAGCAGCAGCTAGATTACTATTAACTGATGCTTGCTGCTGTCTGGGGTCTATTAGCATAATCGGGTCTCCTTGTGCAACTTCAGTTCCTACTCGAACGAATATCTGAGAGACTTGACCCTGAATTCTCGGTTGTAGCTTGACTGATTGCCGAGACTCTAAACCAGCAATAAAATCTGAACTATCTTCAGTGGTAGCTGAACGGACTGTGGATAGTTTAACTTGCGCTGGTGGTGGACCACTAGCAGCAGACGGTGGTTTATTTCCAGGATTTAGAAACCGCCAAAGGAAAAATCCTCCTCCTGTTAGTAGTAGTAAAGCCAACAGCCACCAAAGCCAATTTTGCTGTCCATGTGGTTGCTCTACTACAGTTTCTGGTAAATTTTCTCCAAAGTCCGTTTCCGACTGAGACGATTTCATGGCTTACATAACAACTAACAAAAAACTAGGTCAAAGCAAAACAGGATTTTGCTTTGACATACTGACACACGACAAATTATTTATTCAGAATGAGGCTCATCCTCAAGTTGTGAATTAGCCTCATTTATAACTTGGTGTATAGAGAGTAAAAGATACTATATTGTGTTACTTATCCGAATCTACCTTAAGTGGAAGATTAAAATAAGCTTACAAATAAGATTGTTATCTTGTCTTTTCAATTCTTGCTAAAATTTTTCTAATCTTGCTCTTAATAGGGTGTAAAGTCTCCAAACTCTTTTAAAATTTAGGGATTCTGTCTTTTACTGACCTTCAAAATATAATTAGACAACTCACAAAATCCCTCCCCCTCTCTAGCTGAAGTTATAAAAGCAGGTTGATACTTTAGTTGATTCACGTAGTCTAGGACATTGGCTACACCTATCGATAGAGGGAAATGATTGTGATCGAACAAACTTTCATCATTGGGACTATCACCTACAGTCAAAACTTGCTCTGGTGAGTACTCGGGAAAGCTTTCACGCAAGACCTTTAACAACCCTACACCCTTATCTTGTCCTAAAGGTTTGATATGACACTGTACATTACTGTAAGTAAATCCCCAGTTCATTTGCTGGCAGAGATCACCAAGAATTTGTATTTCATTTATACTTAATCCTTGCACATCAAAAGTCCAATCAGTAATGCGAAAGCGATTATCAGCAGATTCCCGAAGATGAGGAAATTGAGTTTGTAATTCTTGAAAAGCAACAGCCAATTTTTGCCGATGGATAACTAAATGAGGAATGAGCGTCAAGCCTACTGGAATCTCACTACCAGATGGGTAAAATAAACCACCGTTTTCTGCTATGGCACCAGCAATTGATAGATAACTTACTAGTCCACTTACCCAGCCTGATGACCGACCAGTAACAATTAATACTTTAAACCCGGCAAGTGCTAAATCTGTTAAAGCTTGCAACAAAGCAGGGGTAAATTTTCCTTTCGTAGTCAGAGTTCCATCCATATCTGTAGCAATTAGACGAACATTGCTAAAGGAATTAGCCGATGAAACGTGAGATAAAGGTAGCAGTCTATTCATAGAGAAGAGGGGGTAGAGAGCAGAGAGCATCCCTGCTCCCTTTAATTTATCCGAGATCGAAAAGCAAAATTTCAGCACCGATGTCGGTGGTAATGGTCAGTTCTTCTTCACCAGTTAATTCTACTCCATCACCTGCTCTAAGTTCTTCTCCATTGAGAGTCGCAACTCCTTTAGCCATTTGCAACCAGGCATAGCGGTTAGCTGGAACGTGATAATTTATAATATTACCAGGTTCGAGAATAGATGTATATAAATCCACATCTTGATAAACAGTAACAGCACCATCACGTCCATCTTTAGCCGCAATTAAGCGCAGTTTTCCACGCCGTTCGTCTAGAGAAAAAGCTTTTTGTTCATACCTTGGTTTTAGTCCTTTTTGGTTAGGAAGAATCCAAATTTGTAATAGATGAAGTGGCTCGGTTGGAGAAGGATTAAATTCACTGTGCATTATGCCGGTACCAGCACTCATAATTTGTGCTTCCCCAGGACGGATTATCGACCCGTTACCCAAACTGTCTTTGTGTTCAACGGCTCCTTCCAACACATATGTTAAAATCTCCATGTCCTGATGACCGTGAGTAGGAAACCCAGCACCAGGAACAACGCGATCGTCATTAATCACCCTTAGAGACCGAAATCCCATGCGGGTTGGATCGTAAAAATTACTAAAAGAAAATGTGTGGTAACTATCGAGCCAGCCTGTCTTGCTATGACCACGCGCATTCCTATCATGAATCAAGTGAGTTTTAGTGTTGTTCACCATGGTTGATATTCCCCTTTAATGAAAATTCCTTAGTGGAAAGTGTGCAGCAAAGTATACGGACGACTCTCAAATTTATTTGCTGTTCTAAATTCTGTATGCTACGCTTTGCACAATTGAAAGTAATAATTTAGAACTGCTCTACATAAATCAATTGTAATGTTTGTTTGAATAAAAAGAAAAGTACGCACTAAAAAGTAACGTACTTACTAAAAAGATACTTTGATGATGGTGCGTATTTAGTTATCTGGCAACTGCCGGTTGTTGAGTCTTAGCAGTGGCAACCGCACCGTTTGTTGCTGATCCTTGTAAATGAGCTTCTAAGAACCAGAGCCGCTTATCTATGGTGCGAGAAACTTCGGTGTAAAGATCAGCTGTGTCAGCATCTCCTAGCTCATTGGTTTTGTCGATCGCTTCTCTAAGATGTTTGGCGTAGGGTGCAAAGCGGTCTGCTAGGGCTGTCACATGTTCTATTCCTGCTAAAATGTCAACAGGATACTCTGGCAGTATGGAATTAGCAACCGCCATGCGCGCAGTTCCCATGGCGTAACCGCCCAAAGCAGTAACCCGTTCAGCTACCAGATCAATAAACTCTTCAAGCTCACCAGCAATTTCATCAAATAGTTCATGCAACTGGTAAAAGTCAGTTCCTTTGACATTCCAATGCGCTTGCTTGACCTGAGTTTTGAGATCTAAAGTAGCCGCTAAAGTTTGGTTAAGAAGCACAACGATTTTAGAGCGTGCTTCAGATGGAATATCGATACGAGTTGGATAAAGGCGTGATGAAAGATTGCTTTCAGTCATAATCGTAGCTCATCAGGATGGCCAGACTTAGTATACAGATAGTCAGATATTGTTGGAAACCGTCTATCGGCAGATGGAATTATGGGATTGTTTAATTATAATTTCTATAATTATTGTTTCCTAACTGATATCATCAACCGCGTTAAAGAGTAAATTATATAAGCGCGATCGCTTATTCTGTCTTCCTTTTGATATTCCTTAAACCTAAAAGGGTGTAGCATTTTTTGGAAAATAGCAAGCACCGCGCTTCTCTTCTCAAGAGGGGAGATGCTTCTCGCTATTCGGAAAGGCTGCGCCCGACGCGCAGCTATGCCCGCAGGGCTTTACACGAACGAGACGCTTCACCATCTTTTTTATAGGTAAGATCCAATTTTAATATATAGTAACCAACTCTTTTTGGTAAGTTGGACTAAAGATGAAACTGAAAAAAATGGCTAGAGGAAGGGTTAATGCCAAAATCAACCGAGGTTAAAACAGAAACGTCCGCGCAAGAATTACCTAAACTTTCCGAGAAGGTTCCTCAAAAGGTTTCTGAGACTGAAAATAAGGTAGCAATTACAAATTCTCATTCTCCTGAACCAGTGGGGGCTATCCAGGATATAGATGATGTCTTGAACTCTCTAAAAACCTTACTCAGTAGTCTAGAAAAACTTCAAAAAGTTCGGCAAGAAGTCGGTAACATTAAACCTTTGCTTGGGCGGATACTTGATGGAGAACTACTTGCTGGAGAAGAACTTGAGCAAGTTAAGACTGGTGTAAGTGGTCTTGTTCGCCTTGTTCGTGCTTATAGTGACCATCAAACAGCATTAGAGAAAGCACAACCTGCAAGAAACCTTCTAGATCAAGTCCTCAAGGAGCATCAAGCTAATTAGCTGGCACACTAAAGATGAACCTGTTAGAGCCATAGTTGCAAATATAAAAGTATCAGTTTTCAGGGTTTTGAAAAATCAAAGCTATTTTACCGGCCATCCGATCCGTTTTTACGGATCGGATGGCCGCGTTCAATTAAAACTGTGTTTTAACTGCTGCTTCTAGGTGTAGTGTCTTCAGGTCCAGTAGTGACAATCACTAGTTTCTCTGGATGAATTAGCTCTTGAATTGCCTGTTGTACCTGAGCCATACTTACGGCTTCAATATGCTTAGGAAATTCTCGGATTTCTGCTGGAGAAAGCCCGTAGATAGCATTATTCAAAATTAGGCTGGCTACATCACTAGGACTGGATAAATCGACTGGGTAATTGCTAGTAATTGAGCGTTTCGCGTTATTCAATTCAGCTTCAGTGACTCCTTGTTCTCGCAACTGTCTAAGTAAAGCTAGGGTGCTAGAAATTGCCTTTTGCGCATCACCTGGAGAAGTTTGCATTTGAATTAAGAACGGACCAGGATAAACCCCAGCGGCAAAGGCGCTATAAATACCATAGGTTAGACCTTGGCGATCGCGCACCTCTGTACCCAAGCGACTAGATAAAGTATCGCCACCCAAAATCTGGTTTAGTACTAAAGCAGAATAAAAACGGGGGTCTTTACGTGATATACCGTTGTAGCCGATATATGTAACAGCCTCCGACTTACCAGGAATCACTTGGTTAGAACGTGTTGTAGTTTGTGGCAATGATACTGAAGGTACCTTAATAACTGGTGGCTTTCCTTTAGCCTCCCATTTGCCAAACGCTTGATTGAGTAAAGTTTTTACTTGAACTGGGTCAAAATCACCTACTAAAGCAAGCGTTGTTGTATCCGGACGGTAGTGTTCCTGATAAAAGCGAACTAAATCATCACGAGTAATGCTTTTTAAGCTTTGTTCTGTGGGAAAGCTATGGAACGGATGATTTACTGGGTAAATAGCTTGCTGGAATAATCGTCTTCCTAATGCACGAGGGTCGTCTAGCACTAATTTTAGGGAGATTAATGCCCTTTGACGGCTGAGTTCTAACTGATCTGTTGGGAATGTAGCATTTTGCATAACATCTGCTAGAGTTTTCACTAATCTTGGCAAGTTAGCAGACAGACTGTGTGCAGCAACACTAACTCCCTCACGACCAGCACTGAAGCCCAAGCCAATTCCTCGGTCTTCGAGACTTTTCGCTAAAGTCAAAGCATTTTGAGTTTGTGTCCCATTTATTAAGTTACCCGCCGTCAGACTCGCTAATCCAGCTTTTTGATTAGTATCAAATTCAGTACCAGCATCAATTTGTCCACTTAAATTAACTGTAGGAACACTGTGGTCAGCTAGCAGAAGAACTCGCAAGCCATTGTTAAGCTTAAATTCCTCTGGTAGCGTTTGTTTTGTAGAAACAGTGGATGTTGTTGCAGGTGGCAAGTATTTAGCAAGTTCTGCTGGATTGACAGGCTTACCAGGGCTGAAATTTTCGGCTGTGCGACCAGTACCAGCACTGGAACTTCCTGCTTTACCAGTTGCTTGGGTTGGTTCAAAGAAGCCGATAGTTTGTGATCGTGGATTAAGGTAAGTTTTTGCCACTCTCAGGACATCTGCTGGAGTAATTTTGGCAACTGCGTCTAAATAGCGTTCAGCATACCGATAATCTCCTGCAACAGTTTGATTAAACGCTAGTTGGGTTGCCTGACTAGCGATATCTTGGTTACTAAGTATAAAGGAAGCTTGTAGCTGGGTTTTCGCGCGATTTAGTTCCTCTGTCGTAACTTGTTCCTGTTGTAGTTTGCCTAAAGACTGTTGTATTACCTGGGCAACTGTCGACAAGGGTTTACCCGCAGCAGCAGTTGCACTAACGTCGTACCAACCTCCAGCCCTAAGTTCCGAGGCACTACCACCAACTGAACTTGCTAGCCCTGTTTCTACCAAAGCTTGGTAAAGCCTCGAACTACGTCCACCTGTAAGGATAGCATCCATTACATCAATTGCTGGGACATCGGGATGATTAATATCTGGTAAGGGATACACAACTTGCAATAGTGCTGCACTTCCCGGTTGTTTTAAAACAATAGGTGCTTTTTTCACACCGGAAGGAGCTTTTAGATCAGGAGAAATTGTGGACGACGAAGCTCCCGCTACAGCACTTGGTTTCTTATCTTGAGATACTTGGTTCTGTAATTTTCCAAAAATTCGGTTAATGCTTTTTAAAACTGGTTCAGTGGCAAAATCTCCTGTAATCACTAAAGTGGCATCTTTAGGGCTATAGTAGGTGCGGTAATAGTTGCGTACCTGCTCCAATGTAAATTTTTCTACATCTGCTTTTGTGCCTCCTACAGGTAAGCCATAGGGTTGGTTAGGGAACACTGATCGCATCACAGCCCGATTTAACCGATAGCCTGGTGAATTTTCGTATCCTTGTAGCTCTGAAATAACAACCCGCTTCTCACTTGCGAGTTGCTCAGGTTCAATCAAAGCACCCTGCATACGATCAGCTTCTAAAATTAACAGTGCTTCTAATTTATCGCGCTCTACTGTGTTAAAGTAGGCAGTCTCGTCATAACTCGTAAAAGCATTAAACTGGCTACCCAAAGCACTAAACAATCGCCCAAACTGCACTGGACGGTCATGAGTTCCTTTAAACATTAAATGTTCTAACTGGTGGGAGATTCCATTCACTCCTGGTCCTTCGTTGCGTGAACCAACTCGATACCATATTTGAACACTGACTACTGGTGCCGTGTGGACTTCTTTAGTTAGTACGGTTAAACCATTATCTAATACTGTTTTACGTACACCTTGAGTAAGAGTAAAACCAGAGACTGGTGTAACGGGTGTTGGGGTTGCAGCGTTGGTGAAATTACTTGGCAACAGCACCCCATTCAGGAAGAAGCTCAGTAATAAGCCTAAAAGAAGCGAACGACGCAACTTGAACAGAAAAGCCATGATAGGTTACAAAAAAAGCGTAAATATATAATGTACTATAGGGGATTGGGCATTGGGCATGAGGTCAGTAAACAGTTATCAGTGACCAAAGCCTATGATGCAGTGTTGCGCGTTACGATAAGCACAATATTCTTGACTGATAACTGAGTAACTGATAACTGATAACTGAAAATGCCCTGGACTCCCCTTCATGCGAAAATACACCGCACTATAAGATCGCGCCAACTATTTAGACGCGATCAACGGCTATTAGTTGCAGTTTCAGGTGGACAAGATTCTCTATGTTTAATTAGATTATTGTTAGACTTACAGCCGAAATGGGGATGGGATTTGGCAATTGCCCACTGTGATCATCGCTGGCGTTCTGATTCCCAAGCAAATGCTAATTACGTAGAAAATCTTGCTAAAAGTTGGGGAACATCCTTTTATCTACAGATAGCTAATACACCTTTAAATAGTGAAGCAGCTGGACGCGACTGGCGGTATCAAGCTTTGAGTGCGATCGCCGTTGAAAATCATTATGATTATGTTGTTACAGGTCACACGGCAAGCGATCGCGCAGAAACCCTACTTTACAACTTAATCCGTGGCACAGGTGCAGATGGTTTGCAAGCATTAAGTTGGCAACGTGAATTAACCAAGAGTATTGTGCTGGTGCGTCCGCTTTTAGAAGTCACTCGCTCACAAACAGGGCTTTTTTGTCAGGAGTCTGATCTACCAATTTGGGAAGACTGCACAAATAAAGATTTAAAGTATGCCCGTAATCGTATCCGAGAACACATAATACCGTATTTGCAAGAGAATTTCAACCCTCAAGTTGAAACAGCATTAGCCCAAACAGCAGAACTTTTACAGGCAGAAGTTGAATATTTAGAACAAATTGCTGACGAATTAAAGCAAGAGGTAATATATCTACCTAATGATAGATGTGTTGGTATCAATCGTCGTAGATTAAAAGAATCACCAATTGCTATACAACGGCGTGTTATACGTCAGGTATTACAACAAATATTAAATATTGCTCCTAGTTTTGAGCATATCGAGAAACTAGTAGCCCTAATTACAGCACCAAACCGTTCTCAAACAGATCCGTTTCCTGGTGGTGTGAAAGGAACAGTAGAAGGAGAGTGGATTTACCTTGAGTAGGCAAGAGTTTTTTGGGTGGCTCTTGTAATTTTAAATATTTCAACACTTGTTTCTTCTACTGCTGGAGTAAACTTGCGATTTTAGGCACTAAACTAAGGTAAGAAGGAGCAGCAAGCATGTCTCAACACTCACGACTTATAGCGGTGGACTTTAGGGGAGGGTAAAGCACACAAGCTTCGGTCAGGGTTGTCGACAATTGATACGACATTGCTCTTCTTAATTGCCTAAAGAATAGATTCATCAAAACCATTTATAGTTAAACGTTTAAACATCGTCGCTCTGTAAAATTGGCACTGATTACTAAATGACTAGTAAATAAAAGCCTATGAAAAAGATTATGCGCCCAGAATTGAATCAAGAACTACACGTTACAGCTAACGCAACTTTAGGGCGTACCAGTGAGGAAATTTTAGCAGAGATTAAGGCTAAATTTGGTTTCATCCCACCTTTTTTCCAACCGGCGATAGAAACTCCACAGGTGTTGGAAAATCTATGGCAACAGACACTTTCTGCTTATGTAGATAATCCGCTACCAAATCTATTTAAAGAAAAACTTTCTGCCTATTTCTCCAGGTTTTGTGCTGTTCCGTACTGTATGGTTTGTCACAGCTGTAGCTTACGTCCCCTCGGGATGGACGGACAGCAAGTTTTGGACTTACTTGAATCTCCAATTCCAGATCCAGTAGAAATTGATCAGCATCTTAAAATACTACTAGCACAGGAGCTAGATTCCTTAAGTGTGTGGACGCATTTAAATTCGACAATAGAAAGCAGTTTATTCTATTGTGCAGTGTTTATTGCCTTAGCACCAGAGGAAGCAGAGCATTGTCGTCAAGAACTGCGCCGAATTCTCAAACCTGTAAATTACCAACATTTAATTGCGTTGATTGCTTATGTGAAGACATGTAATATCTGGATGGAAGCCAATCCTGAAGTTCAATACGAAGCAGATCAACGAGTCATTGCTCATCTACCTTCCTTACTGGAGGAAGAACCTAAATTGGGTGACTTTTTCCGTTACTATCAAGACAAAGTTAGGCAAGAACGCCAAAGTCGAGCAACACAAATTGTTGAATTGACTGCGCGTCAGCGTCAAGAAGAAGTGTGGCGACAACAAGCTGAAAGAGAAAGACTCGTGGGCGCGATCGCGGGGCGGATTCGTTCCTCTCTTAACCTAGGAGAAATTCTCAGCACTACAGTGTCTGAAGTGAAAGACTTTCTTCAATGTGAACGAGCATTCATTTACCGGTTCTGCGAAGATTGGAGTGGTTATGTAGCAGTCGAATCTGTTACTCCTGGTTGGTCTTCGATACTAGGAGCAAAAATCACAGACTCCTTTTTTGCTCAAGATGCTTGCCGTGAACTGTATAAGCAAGGGCGAAATCAAGCTGTAGAAGATATTTACACAGCAGGTTTATCGGAATGTCATGTTAACTTATTAGCTGAGCTTGAGGTTAGGAGCAATTTAGTTATCCCCATTGTGCAAGGCGAACAGTTATGGGGATTGCTAGTGGCTAACCAGTGTTCGGAACCACGACAATGGCAGCAATTGGAGATAGATTTACTAACACATTTGGCAATGCAGGTAGCGATCGCGATTCAGCAATCCCTACTTTTTGAGCAGATCCACACTGAACTTATCGAGCGCCAAAAGTCAGAACAAAAAATCCGTGAACAAGCAGCCTTACTTGATATTGCTACTGATGCGATTATTGTGCGCTCACTAGATAATGATATCCGATTTTGGAACAAAAGTGCCGAAAACCTCTATGGCTGGAAGGCAGAGGATGCTTTGGGCAAAAATATCCATCAACTTCTTTACAAAGAAACTTCGCGTGAATTTCAACAAGCTCAGCAGTGTGTGATTGAGCGTGGTTCTTGGCAAGGGGAGTTGACTCAGGTACGAAAAGATGGTAAGGAAATCATTGTTGAAAGCAGGTGGACATTAGTACGTGACCTAGAAGGAGAACCCCAATCAATACTTATCGTTAATACTGATATTACAGAGAAAAAACAATTAGAAACACAGTTTCTTCGCACTCAGCGTCTAGAGAGTATTGGCACACTTGCGGGTGGGATTGCTCACGACTTAAACAATGTGCTCACACCAATTATTATGTCATCTCAACTCTTGCTGAAAGCACAAATTAAAGGCAACAAGCGTCAGCAATTGCTGACAACAATTGAGAAAAGTGCTAAACGAGGAGCAGCTTTGGTCAAACAAGTTCTGTCGTTTGCGCGTGGAATGGAAGGTCAACACACTATCTTACAAGTTAGCCATTTGCTGTGGGAGATTAGGCACATTATCAAAGAGACATTCCCAAAATCAATAGCACTGGAAGTCGATATTCCACCAGATCTTTGGGTTGTTAGTGGAGATGCTACACAATTACATCAGGTTTTAATGAACTTAGTTGTAAATGCCCGCGATGCAATGCCGAATGGTGGTATGCTCCAGCTTTCAGCGGAGAATGTCTTTATAGACGACAACTATGCTCGAATGAATCTTGACGCGCAAGTTGGTTACTATTGCTGTATTCATGTGTTAGATACAGGAACAGGGATGACTCCTGAAATCTTGACGAGAATTTTTGAGCCTTTTTTTACAACAAAAGAGCACGGTAAGGGTACAGGGCTTGGTTTGTCAACAGTTCTAGGTATTATTAAAAGCCATGGTGGTTTTGTGACTGTAGATAGTAGTGTTGGAAAGGGAACTGAGTTTCAGGTGTATTTGCCAGCTGTGTTAGGCACAGAAACACCACAAGCTTTAAACAAAGAATTGCCAAGAGGACAGGGAGAGTTAATTCTCGTTGTTGATGATGAAGCCAATATCCGTCAGATAGCTAAAACATCACTGGAGACATCAAATTACAAGGTACTTGAAGCAAGTGATGGTATAGAGGCGATCGCACTTTATGTACAGCATAAGAATGAAATCAGTGCTGTGTTAATGGATATGCTTATGCCCGAAATGGACGGGTTAACCACTATCCGAATGTTAAAACAAATTAATCCAGAGGTCTTAATTATTGCTATCAGTGGACTAACCGAAACTGCTAATGTTAATTCTGCTTTGGCAGTCGGTGTTCAAGCCTTTTTATCCAAGCCCTACACATTACAGGAATTACTTAATACCTTACAGACAGTACTAAGCGCAAAATAACCCTCGTCTGATTATTATGCTGGTGCCTATGCCGCCCTAAACTATTTCGACGCAAACTGCACCAAGAAAATTATAGCAAGGGCGGGATTCTTAAGCGGCAAGGTGGAACGGTTACACCCTTTGGGTTCCGCTCTGGCGATTATGTCGAGGCTTCTCAAAAAGGTGGCTTCAAGCGCGGTTGGATTGGTGGATTCACCGATACCACTAAAACTAAGAATATTTCGCTTTATGACCATGATTGGTCACGGTTGGGGCAGTTCAATCCTAAAAACGTCCGCTTGCTTCAAAGGAGTCCTAAGCTATGCGTTTCCCGATAATTAGTTTGGACACCTCCATTCTTCCGGTGTCCCGCTATCCCTCCCCAGGCTCTGCGAAGCAGCCTGGGGACTCCCGCGATTTTGTTGAAGAAAGGGTACTGGTTAGTGGTGCAACTGGTGGAGTCGGACAGCTTGTAGTAAGCAAACTGCTGTCAGAAGGTTTTAACGAATTCGCGGAATTCCCCATCCGCCTTGCGGTGGGGATGGATAGCGGGAAAAATTAGGAAATTTTTCCAAGCTCTGGGAACACTCTTACTAGAACTATCGTCATGTAGTAAAATAGCAGAAACAGGGAGGTGATGTTGAGTGTTGCGCAAAGTCGTTAAAGTTCGCATATATCCAGATGAACAACAGCAAATCCAGTTAGCGCAAGCTTTCGGGTGTGCGCGTTGGTGGTGGAACTATGCACTAAATAAGTCAATTGAGACTTACAAAGACACTGGGAAGGGTTTATCTCAGTCAGCACTCAACGCACTCCTACCAGGACTCAAGAAAGCTGAAGAAACAAAATGGTTAGGCGATTGTTATAGCCAAATATTGCAGGCTACAACACTTAACCTCACCACAGCTTACAAGAATTTCTTTGATGGTCGGGCAAGGTTTCCGCGCTTCAAGTCAAAGAGAGATAAGCAGTCTATTCAGTACCCTCAAAACGTCAAAGTTGAGAATAATATCGTCAAGCTTCCCGGTGGTATCGGTGAAATCAAAGCTGTTATTCATCGACCAATTGAGGGGAAAATCAAGACTGTTACTGTGAGCAAGTGTCCCTCTGGCAAGTACTTTGCAGCTATTTTATTTGAGGTAGAGGGGGAAGCACTCTTAACCTCATCTGAAGGAAATGTGATTGGGATTGACTTGGGATTAAAGCACTTTGCAGTAGTGAGCAATGGTGAGAAAGTATCCAAGTTCAGCAACCCCAGACACATTGCTAAGCACGAGAAAAACCTCAAGCGCAAACAGAAGAAATTAGCCCGTAAAAAGGACGGGAGCAAATCAAGATTCAAGGCTAAAAGAATTGTTGCTAAGGTTCACGAACGCTTGTGTAATTCACGGCAAGATTTTCTACAAAAGCTGTCTACTAAGCTGGTCAACGAAAACCAAGTTGTTGTAGTGGAGAATCTAAATACCTTGGGTATGGTTCGTAATCACAACCTAGCTAAATCAATATCCGATGCAGGATGGGGGATGTTTACCAATTTCTTAGCTTACAAGCTAGAACGTAAAGGCGGCTTGTTGGTTGAGATTGATAGGTGGTTCCCTTCGTCCAAGCTTTGCTCTAACTGTTTCTATCAAATGGGTGAGATGCCCTTGGATGTCCGGGAGTGGACTTGTCCTCATTGCAAAACTCACCATGATAGGGATGGGAACGCTGCACACAATATCAGAGCAGAGGGTATTCGGATTCTAAAACTGGCTGCTAGCCCGTCTAGTCAGCTTGTTGGCGGAGGGAACCCCGTCATTGCTGTAGGAGGGGAGGTAAGACCAACGGGAGGTTCGTCCAAACAGAGGCACACCCCTATGAGTACAGAAGCCCCATCCGCCTAGCGGTGGGGTAGTTCACGAATGATTATTGTCAAGGAAAAGTTTTTGAGATAGTAAACAAGGGAGCAAGACCATCGGTGATTGATTGGAATACACTTTTTCTGTCTTTATGAGTCAACGATTTTGAATCCGACAGCATTCAGAAGTTAAAAAAATTGATAACTAACAGCCTTTAATTGGGTTTTACATGGTTTTTTACCACAGCAAATATTACATCATGATCTATTAAAAAATGATCGATAGAATTTCTACACTTAGATAGATCTACGTCTATCTTTGGAAATAGAAACTCTTATATTTGGAAGCCCTTATATATATCGTTGGAAATATTGACAAATTTGAACCATTTTTTATTTTTACCAGTGACTTGAGTAGGTATTGTTGTTTAGTAAAGTTTTTTAAACAAATCCATGATCCTAGCTAATTCATTAAATACTAAGAAATTGTTCTAATATTACTCTCAGTCTTTCGATGAATCCTCTTGAAAACGAAGAAATACAAATCGGTGTTGATTCAGAAAAATTGGTACTCCGGATTAAAAACTACATTCTTCAAAAACTAGAGTTGCCAGAGATTTTATCTCTCACAGTAAATGAGTTACGTTCTTTTTTGGGAACAGATAGGATCAAGATCTATAAATTCCATCCGGATGCTAGCGGTCAGGTTATTGCTGAGTCTATTAAAGATAATCGCTTACCATCCCTATTGGGGTTAAATTTTCCAGCCGATGATATACCCCCTCATGCACGTGAACTATTTATCAAGTCCCGTGTACGTTCAGTTGTTAACGTTGACACTCAAGAGATCGGTCAAAGTGCTGTACTTGAGTTAGAGAATGGTGATCTTATTTCCGAGGAGATTCGTTACCGCCCTGTTGACCCTTGTCATGTAGAATATTTAACCGCTATGGGCGTGTACTCTTCTGTTGTAGTACCCATTTTTCATCACAAAGACTTGTGGGGATTACTAGTGTCTCACAACAGTGAGCCATTGGTGCTGTCTGAAGAGAAATTAGAACTTATGCAAAGAGTCGCTAATGATCTTGCGATGGGCATTTCCCGACACGCCTTCATTACTCAAGGGCGTGAAAGAGCCAAAAAGGAAAACATCCTAAATCATATTAACACTCTTCTACATTCATCGTCTACGATCGAGTTACAACCAGCTTTAGAAGAAACTGTTGCTGTATTCAACGGTTCTGGTGGTAGACTCTACATTAGAGACAACGTATTTAATTTCGACACCTCTAGTGTCATTAATTCAGTAGCCCATAGTACCAACTCTAGCAATTACTATAATATTTATACCTGTGGCAATCAACCGGTAATACCGGAAACAGCAAGATATCCACTAATGGAGCAATATTGCGTCTGGCAAGATCACTATAAGTCTAGTGAATATGACGTATGGGCAATTTCAGATATTTATCAAATTCCTGAGCTACGAACTCTACAAGTTGCTTTCAAACCGACTCAAATTCGTGGTATATTAATCATCCCATTGCAGTATCGTCACCAAATGTTGGGATACCTTAGTGTTTTCCGTGACGAAGCCGAAAAAGCTACTCTCTGGGCAGGGGAGTTTGATCCAGATCAACGCCAACTATACCCGCGTCAATCGTTTGAGATCTGGCAACAATCCAAAAAGGCACAGGCTCAAGACTGGACTCGCGAAGAAATTGAATTGGCGCAACAATTGGGTAAACAATTTGCCTTAGCAATTCACGAGTATAAGCTGACTCAACAAATAGATCTACTCAAAAATAATTTGAATACTCAGCCTCAAGAGTCTGTCGAGACAGCACAACAGATCACACAGCAACAGCAGATCCTATTAGAAATGGTTACAACCATGGCCCAATCGGTTGAGGTTGATGCTATTTTTACTAACATAACCCGAAAACTCCGCCAGTTTCTTCATGCTGATCGTGTTGTTATTTACCGATTTAAGCCCAATACTGATCTTGCTGAGGGCGAAATTGTTGCAGAGGATGTGTTAGCAGATTTTGTTGGTGCTTTTTCATTACAGATTCAAGATAACTGTTTCCAGAAAACGAATATAACTCAGTATCGTCAAGGACGTGTTCGAACAATTCCTGACATTTATAATGCTGGATTGAGCGATTGCTATCTTGAGATGCTTGCCCGACTTCAGGTGAGAGCCATACTAGTTGTGCCGATAGTGAAAGATAATGATTTATGGGGTTTGTTGTGTATTCACCAGTGTAGCCAAGCTCGTAACTGGAAAACCTCTGAAATTCAATTCGCTTTATTGGTAGGTAATCTCCTTAGCTTAGCGGTTCAAAAAACTGACGCGATCGCTCAAATGCAATCCCAAGCAGTTGATTTACGTGCTGTAACAGCACAAAAGCAAGTATTATTCGATATTCTCTCTAAAATTGGGCAATCGATGAATTCCTCAGTACCTTTAAATACGAATAACTTTCCCAATCATTAAAGGTGCGATAGTGAAGCGATCCGCCTAATGGCAGATCGCCCTACTTCTAATAGTATTCCCACGAGTTTTATTACTGTTGAAGCCTAGATAACAAAGCCTCACGCATTTGAGTAACCGATTGAAGTTGATAAGCTCCAGTTTCCTGTATTTGAGTTAGTGCTTCTGCAATTCCTTGTAGCTTCTGTTTTAGACCATCTAGAGCATCTTGAATTGGCTGTAGTGCTTCTTGATATAGCTTAACCCTACCCAAAGATTCTGCTGTTAGTGTTCGCAACGATAGCAAATTTTCTTGAATAGTTTGCAATTCTTGACGTTTGATCTCCTGCTGTTGCATTTGATCTTCAAAGGATCTTTGCGCTTGGTCAATACTAGCACTGATTTGTGAAATCTCAAATTCTAAATTTTGTAGTTCCTCTGAGTGTTGTTTTCGCTGCGTTTCAATTTGTGACAAAATTGGGCTAAAAAGAACTTGAGGATCATTTAGTTCATTATCAATAGTCTTTCCTTGCCGCCTAAATAATATGATTTTGTGTTGTTTAAGAAGCTGTTGATGTTGAAACAAATTACGGCGTTGTCCTACCAAAGTTTCGTTGAGCATTTGGTATAAGTCTTTTTCCTCAGCCAACTCCGCTTCTAATTCAGATCTTCCTGAATTTGGGTTCTGGTTAATCTTTTGTTGTAGTTGTTCGATAATTTCTTGCTTGTATTTCAGTTCTTGTTCCTGATCATTAACAAAGCTAGAATCAATATTTAACTTAGCATCTAAATCTTGTATAATCCTTTCCAATTCTTCTGGCGGCATCTTCTCCAAAGCTTCAACATTAATCTGTTGGCTAAAAACTACACTGCCAGGTGTTGGTGTTAAAGATTGTAGTTGCTGATATAAATTTTCTAATGAGCGCAAATGCTCTTTTAGCATCGACGCATACTTTTGCTTACTATTAAGATTCGCTATATTAACTTTTAACTCTGCTGCTTCCTGCTCCAAGGAATTTTGGGATTGCTGCAATTGGTCTTGACGTTCAACTAAAATTTGAGCTAACTGATCGATTTCCAAAAATTGCTGATCTACCGCGGTTCTTTGCTGCTCTAGTTGTTGCCAATGTGGGTTAAGAAGATCTTGCTGACGGTTTGCCATTTCAAAGGCAAGATTTAGGTATTCCTGCACTTTGTCTGTAGGAGCATCACTACTAGAAAGGCACTCTAGCAAGTTGGTTAGTCCCTGAGTTTGCTCCTTATCCAACACAGTTCCTTGCTGAGAAAGGGCTTGAAGCTCCTCTAGACGGTTGCGTTCACCCCGCAAATGCTCCCACGCTCCTTCTAGTTCTTGTCGCTGTCGCAAAACTTCTGCACGGGATGTTTTAACTTCTTCTTTTTCCGTTTCTAGGCGTTGAAAGTCTTCCTCCATTTTTTGCAGCTGTTCCAAACGCACTTCCATATCCATTTCGCGGTGATTCAACTCTTGCGCTTGAAACGTTAACGACTGCTTCCACTGGTCAATTTCTTCTTCTTTGACTTTAAATTTCTCTAACTGACGGGAAAAATTCTGGAGGATGTTAACTAGCGGACGTCCAGCTTCCTGAATCCTCTGTATTTGACGATTTGGATTCACATCAACTAGTACAAGCGCTCCATCATTTAACTTGCTAGCGTCTTCAGCGGTCATAACTTCTTCCGACACCGTAGTCCAACTCTGGTCAGTTTTCTGACAAGCTAGCAATTTCAGTTCAGTTTTGCTACCACCACCCAGTAGGCCGCCTTTCTGCTTTTGTACTTCTGCTAAATAGAGCACACCCTTAATCCTTTTGATGGACTTGATGCCAGTGTTTCAGGCTATACATTAAATATATTACTTTCATTTTTCTTTTTTTTTAGCTATTTCTAGGAAAATAAAACAACTAAATGCAAATTTGTACGAGACATCTCGTGTTTTATAAAGTAAAAAATATTATATTGCACTGTTTTATCTTGTCTCTATTGTAGTGGGAATGTCCACCGTGTTTTTACTAGGTTTATTTAAGTATGCTAGAAAAGGTTGATACAATTGGAAGGAGCGCTTTCTAGCTAAATGCAGGGAAATTTACATGAAATCGATATTGCCAGTATCCTGCAATTGATTTCGTTGGGGCAACGAACTGGAGTACTCTTTGTCGAAGCCTACAGCGGTAACCGCAAATGGGGCATGGGGCATGGGGCATGGGGCATGGGGCATTGGGCATGGGGCATGGGGCATGGGTCATTTGTCATG
>JAESFG010000223.1_pt1 | contig 94214 bp, 81 predicted proteins | sample 9269371 | NCBI WGS metagenome assembly JAESFG01 (sample SAMN14506227, study PRJNA617093) | algae metagenome | isolation source: Aetokthonos hydrillicola CCALA 1050 (B3-Florida) and co-occurring... | place: USA: South Carolina | collected 2013-01-01
CCGCGCCGTTCACGTTGAACCTGCTGTCCGGCGCCAGCGACGTCGACGACGGCGCCGCGCTGTCGGTCGCCAATGTCGGCGCGCTGCCTCCCGGCGTGACGCTGTCGGGCTCGACGCTGACGGTCGATCCGTCGCACCCGTCGTTCCAGCATCTGGCCGCGGGCGCGCAGCAGGTGATCACGGTCACCTACAACGTGGTGGACGGCCAGGGCGGCTCGGCCGCGCAGACGGCGACGATCACCATCACCGGCACGAACGACGCTCCCGTCGTCGCCGTCCCGTTGTCGGATCAGCCAGCCAAGGTCGGCACACCGCTCGCCTACGCGGTCCCGGCAGGCGCCTTCATCGATGTCGACTCCGCCGTGCTGACGGTCTCGGCCACGCTCGGGTCCGGCGACCCGCTGCCGGCCTGGCTCAGCTTCGACGCCGCCGCCCGGACCTTCAGCGGCACGCCCGGCGCTGGCGACGTCGGCTCGCTGTCGATCCGCCTGACGGCCAGCGACGGAGAGTTGTCGACGAGCGATGTCTTCGTCATCACGGTCGCGCCCAACGGCGGCGTGGTGCCTTCCCCGCCGGTCCTCGGCCTCTCGGAGAGTGATGCCAGCGCGCCCGGCCAGGCCAATGCCCGCGTCGTGACGCTGACCGGCGTCGCCGATCCCGGAGACAGGATAGAGCTCTTCCGTCTCGACGGGACGCTGGTGGCGACCACGCTGTCCTCGACCGATGGCAGCTTCCGCTTCTCCGGCGTGACGCTGAACCCGGGCGACAACGAATTCTATGCGGTCGGCACCGATCCCGCGACCAACCTCTTCAGCCGCAGCGTCAACACCGGCATCGGCTACACGGCTCCGGATCCCGGCGACGCCAGCGCCAATGCGGCCGTCTACTGGAATGGGCTGACGCTCGCGTCGATCATGGAGACGGCGGTCTCGCCCACCTTCGCCTCGCGCGCGCTCGCCATCGAGAGCCTCGCCGTCTACAACGCGCTGGCGGCGATCAACGGCACGCCGGGCTATCTTTTCAGCGCCGCGCCGTCGCCGGACGCCTCGGCAGCGGCGGCGATCGCGCAGGCTGCGCATGACGTGCTGGCCCATCTCTTCCCGAGCCGCGCCGGCGCGCTGGACGCTGCCCTCGCCAATTTCCTCGGCAAGCTCCCGAACGGCGCCGCCAAGACGGCCGGCATCGCGCTCGGCGCCGGCGTCGCCGGTACGGTCATCCTGCTGCGCGAAGGCGACGGCTGGAAGGACGTGGTGACCGATCCCGGCACCGACCAGACGGGCAAGTGGCAGCCGACCGGGCCTTTCTTCACGCCGGCGCTGGACGCCCAATGGGCCGATCTCGCGACCTTCGCGCTCAACACGCCCGACCAATTCGATCCCGGCGCGCCGCCGGCCGCGGGGTTCGACACCGTCACCACCGACACCTACGCCAGCGACTATGCGCGCACCCGAGCGCTGGGCAGCGCGACCAGCACAGACCGGAGCCAGGAACAGACCACGATCGCCCGCTTCTGGGCGGACGGCGCCGGCACCGTGACGCCCGCTGGGCACTGGAACAGCATCGCGACCGGCGCGATCCAGTCCCAGGGCCTCGGACTGGCCGACACCGTACGGCTGCTGCTGCAGCTCAATCTCGCCTCCGCCGATGCCGGCATCGCGGCCTGGAACACGAAGTTCGCCTATGATGCCTGGCGCCCCGAGACCGCCTTCCAGGAAGGCGGCACGCTCGACGGCGTGACCATCGCGGCCGACCCCACCTGGCAGCCGCTGCTCGTCACGCCGGCATTCCCGGAATACATCTCCGGCCACTCGACCTATTCGGGCGCGGCGGCGACGATCCTGACCGCCTATTTCGGCGACAGTTACGCGTTCCAGACGAACACGACCTCCTTCCCGAACGCGACGCCGCGCAGCTTCCAGAGCTTCTGGGACGCGGCCAAGGAAGCGGGCGAAAGCCGCATCTACGGCGGCATCCACTTCGAGTTCTCGAATGTCGCCGGCCAGGAGCTCGGCAAAGACATCGGCAACTGGGTGCTCGGCCTGTTCAGTTCCACCACCGATTCCACCCCGCCGCGCATCACCTTCCTGTCGGCCGACGGCCAGACATCCAAGACCGCGCCGGTGATCGAAGGCATCGCGACGGACAACCTGTCCGGCGTCGCTCGCATCGCCTACCGGCTCGACAATGGCCCGCTCGTCTTCCTGACGCCGGGTTCAGACGGGCGCTTCAGCATCCCGACCTTGCTGCCCGCAGACGGTTCTGCCGACGGGCGTCACAGCATCAGCGTCAACGCCATCGATGCGGCGGGCAACGCCAGCGCCTTCGCCTATTACAACTTCCAGCTCGCGGCGACCGGCCCCGGCCTCGCCTTCGCGACCGGTTCGATCGGCGACGGCTCCGTCGTCACGGAATCGAGCCGCCTCGCCGGCGATTTCGATCTCGACCCCGGCGTGGGGCTCGCGAGCCTCACCTACCGGTTCGATGGCGGGCCGGCGAAGCCGCTCGCCTTCACCCCTGACGGCGGCTTCGACACGGCGCTCGACCTGCGCACGCTGCCGCCCGGAGCCCATACGCTGACCCTGACGGGGATCGACGCGGCGGGCAATGTCGTGACGACCAGCTTCGCGGTGACGACGCAGGCGCCGGATTTCTACGTGACCGAGGTCACTCCCGACCCGAACGCGATGAACATCGGCGTCACCTTCCGGCCGCAGGTCGAATTCTCCCGCGCCGCCGACAAGTCGACGCTGACCTCCGACTCGATTTACGCCGTCGATGCGGCGGGGACGCGCCTGCCCGGCAAGGTCGTTCCCTATGCCGACGGCACGGGGGCCTGGCTGCTGTTCGATGACGCTCTGCCCGGATCGACCAACATCACGATCAAGATCGAGGGCGACCTGATCCGCTCCGCCGATGGCGGCGCGCTGCTCGACGCCGCCCATTCCCGCGCCGCGACCTCCGACCTCGCCTTCGACTTCACCACCGTGTCGGACACGCCGGTGCCGGGGACCACGATCACCGGCATCGTTCTCGATCCCGGCGCCGATTTCGTGCCGATGACGCCCGACGACGTGCGCGCCGGCCCCGACAACCGCCTCGCCGGCTTCGCCGACAACCTCTGGCTCAACCCGCTGAAGGGCGTGAAGGTCTATATCCTCGGCCATGAGGACGAGCCCGGCTATTCGACCTTCACCGACGCCCAGGGCAAGTTCACGCTCACCTCCGTTCCCGGCGGCCATGTCAAGGTCGCGGTCGACGGGCGCACCATCGCGAATGCCGACAAGCCCGCCGGCTATTTCTTCCCCGAGATGGTGATGGACGTGCTCGTCACGCCGGGCGTCGAGAATACCGTCATGGGCGGCATGGGCGCGCGCGAGACGCGGGAGGCCAATGCCGACAACCCGGCGGTCTATCTGCCGCGCATCGACACCGCCAGCCTGACGCCGGTCTCGGACACCGTGCCGACGACGGTGCACGCCAGCACGGCCGCCGGATCGAACATCACGGCCGAGCAGCTGTCGCAGATCTCGCTGACCATCCAGCCCGGCAGCCTCGTCGACATGGACGGCCACCCGGTCACCAATGCGACGATCGGCATCAGCACCGTGCCGCCGCAGATCGTCATGGACATGCTGCCGCCGGGCGTGCTGCAGCATTCCTTCGACATCACCATCCAGGCGCCGGGCGGCGCGGTCTTCACCACGCCGGCCCAGCTCACCATGCCGAACGTCTTCGGGCTGAAGCCGGGCGAGAAGCAGTATGTGCTGTCGTTCGACCACACGACCGGCCAGCTCGTCATCAACGGCACGGCCACGGTCTCGGCCGATGGCCTGACCGTCACCACCGACCCGGATTCCGGCATCATGGCGCCGGGCTGGCACGGGCTCGGACCGCCCGGCTCGCGGGGCAAGGGTGGCGTCGACATGAATTGCGACGATCCGAACCACACGGATCCGAACCATCCGACGTTCGAGGATTGGACGCGTGGAGCGACCAACGCCGGCGACTTCGCAAGCGTCGGCGGCCAGATCTACGAGACTGTCAGCGGTGCGGAGGTGCCTGGGCCTGTCAGCAAGGTGCTCGGCGTCACCGGCGTTGTTTCCGACGGTCTCGCGGTCGGCGATACGATGACGCAGATGTACTCGGCGTACCTGACCGGTGACACCGGCGGCTACGGGCCGCCCGACGCTTCCTATTATGGGATCATGACGTTCAAACTCGTTGGCGACGTGGGCAAATCCGTTGTCGACGTCTTCGGTATGTGGACCGATCGGTTGCCGGCAAATGCGGCCACTGCACCTCTCAAAGTGGCGGGCAAAATTCTGCCGGCATCGATCACAGGCGCGCAGCAGATCGGTGCCCTTACTTCTGGCACCGCCGATCCGTTCGGCGGAATGAACAATGTACGCGATAAACTCGCTGGTCTACCCGCGCCAACACCGGATGCCGTATGGACACCGCCCGTGGATCGCGAGCTTCCAAGGGCCATCAGCGTTTATAACGCAGCAACGCAGCTTTTCGAGAACATCGGGGCAGTGCGGTCCGCCGCGGCCTTGCGGGCTGCGGATGGCTTTGCTCAGGCGAATACGGCACTGCAGAAGGTCGACCTCAACGATCCGGTCGGCAACCGCCCTGTTCCCGATCTGCTCGACACCCTCCAGGACATGGTCCGCGGCCTTCAGAAAGCCATCGATGCTGCCGTCGACTTCGAGAACGCGGGCCGCGATTTCCAAGACTTGGTTGATGCGGTGATCGATGCCTACAACCAGATGCTGAAGGCGTATTCACACGACTACGGTGAGCCGATCGACACCGTCGGCCCGGACGGCGTCGACAAATCCAACCAGGATACCAAGGGGCCGGACGACATCGTCGTCGAGATGCCGGAATTCGGGCCGACCTTCTGCGCGGTCATCAAGAACCTATATACCAATGACGAACAGCGCTTCAAATTCAATCCCGAAATCGGAATCGATCAGTTCCTTGCGCCTGATACGCCTTTCCGCATCACCGTCTTTGACCCGGTGAGCAAGCAGATCGGCGAGGTCTCTTTCGTCAGCCGCAGCACGGGCCTCGCCACGAGTATTCCGGACATCATGATGTTCCGGGACGGCGGCGCAATCGGCCCCGGCGGACTCACCCCGACCGCCGCCTACGTCCTCGGCCTCGATCCCGACCGGCCCGACAACCTCATCCCCGGCATCTCCGACGCCGAAGCCCTGCGCAGCGGCATCGCCGACCAGCCGGCGCTCGCCAACGTCACGGGCGTCATCGGCGAGGTGGCGCTGCTCGGCGACGCCAAGGCGATCGAGGTTCTGGCGAACGGGGCCAACAGCGGCGGCCAGACCGCCTATCTGGCGACGGGCAGCCACGGCCTCGCCATCGTCGACGTCAGCAACCCGCGCACGCCGGTCGTGCTGAGCCAGCTCGATCTCGCCGGCGACGCCACCGACATCGCGGTGGACAGCGGCACGCGCCTCGCCGCCATCGCCACCGGCAACGGCGTGGCCATCATCGACGCCTCCGACGCCAGCCGGCCCATCTTGCGCACGACGACCGCCGCTCCGGGCGCGACGCAGGTCGAGACGGCGAACGGGCTGTTCTATTTCGTCAGCAACGGCGTCCTGACGGCCTATGATGGCGCCGCCCGCACGGCGGTCGCCTATGCGCAACTGCCGGGCTCAGGAGCCGTCACCGGCATCGCGACGGACGGACAGCATCTCTACGTGCTGCGCGGAGGCACCGGCAGCCTGACCCTCGTCTCCGTCGATATCCGCGGGTCTGTTCCGGCGGTCGAAGGTTCGCTCGACCTCACGAGCTCGCTCGTTTCGGGCGGCGCCCTCACCTTCGCGATCGACGGACGCATCTCGCTGAGCGAGGGCATCCTCTACCTGCCCTCGGGTTCGCCCACGGGCAGCGACGGCGGCTACGCCACCATCGATGTGCGCAACCCCGCAGCCCCCGCGCTGCTGAGCGGCGTCGATTTCGAGTCGATCGCCGGCACGGCGATCGCCGCCAATGGCTCCGGCCGCGCGGTGACCGTGCAGCAGCAGGGCTTCTTCGGACAGGGCTATTTCAACCTCCTCAACGTCGTCGACGTGCGCGATCCGACGAACACCGGCAATTTCGTCAGCTCGATCAACCTCGAAGGAGGGAACACGAAGGCGACGCCGTTCCAGGGCTTCCCCAACGATGTGGCGATCGCCGGCGGCACGGCCTTCGTCGCCACGCAGGACGGCCTCACCAGCGTGCAGTACCTCAGGCCCGACACGGCGCGGATCGCTCCCACGGCGACGATCGACCTGACCCCATTCGACATCGATCCGAACCGCCCCGGCATCCAGATCCGCGAGGGCAGCCGCCTGCCGATCAGCGTCCGCACCACCGACGACGTGCAGGTCGCGAGCGTCGAAATCCTGGTCAACGGGGTCAGCCTGCAGCGCGACGTCTCGGCGGATTGGGTGCTCGATCCGCAGCTCCCCGGCCTCCTCGCCAACGGCGGGCCGAATGTCACGATCCAGGCCCGCGCCACCGACACCGGCGGCAACATCGGCCTGTCCCAGGCCGTCACGGTGGAGCTTGTCGCCCAGTCGCAGTCCTTCGCCCTTGTGGGCGTGACGCCGAACCTGGATCAGACCGTGCCAACCAGCACGCGCAAGGTCGCCTATCTCTTCTCGACCGCCGTCGATCCGACCACGGTCACGGCCGATCGCTTCCAGCTGCGCGATGCGGGCGGCGCCTTACAGACGCCGGTCAACATCGAGATCCGCGACGGCGGCCGGCGGGTGGAGGTCAGCTACGACGGCCTGGCCATCGGCGCCTATACCGCGACGATCAAGGCGGCCGACATCGTCGATGTGCTGGGACGGCAGCTCGGCGCGACGGATTTCGTCGGCGTCAATCATTTCACCGTCGCCCCGTTCGATCACATCTGGACGGCGGGGCCCTCGGGGCTTTGGTCGAGCGCCGCCAATTGGCTCGACGGCGTTGCTCCCGTCGCCAACGGCGATATCCTGGTCCAGCTGGCGGCGGGAGCACGGTCCGAGTTCGACCTGCCGAACCTCTCCAACGACGGCCGCTACGGCGCGCTCTCCGTCTCCGGCGGCGGCACGTTGCAGGTGGGCTCGCCTAACACGCTGCCCTTCCGGACGCTCAATATCTCCGACCTCGACAACACCGCCACGCTGGAGTTGGCGGCGCGCGGCAACATGAGCCTCACCGGCGGCGACATCTTCAATTCGGGGGTGATCCGGCTGACGGCCAACACGATCCCCTATTCCGCCTTCGCCAACGGCTCCTTTTCGTCATTCTACGTGAAGGGTTCCGACGTCGCGCTCACAGGCGGCGGCGTCATCGAACTCGTGACGGCGAATACGGCGCTCGGCTCTAACGATCTCCGCCCGCAGTTCAGGATGTTGCCGAACGGGACCGAGCAGGTGACCGCCAATTTTGAGCGCTTCCTGCCTTCGAAGATCGTCAACGTGGACAACACGATCCGCGGCGGCGGCTATTTCGGCGGCAACGGCGAGGTCGTGAACGGCGAGGCCGGCGTGATCGAGTCGAGCTACAACACGCGCCTCACGCTCGAGAACTACCTCTTCACGCTCTTCACCTTCGGTGGATTCGGGCAATCGCAGAACGAAAAGAGCTTCATCACCAACCACGGGCTGATCCGCGCCACCACCACCAGCACGCTGGAGATCAAGTTCTCGACGGTCTGGAACGCCGACGGCGAGATCCGCGCAGACGGAGCCGACAGCCTGCTCTACCTCACCAACAATGCGGTGATCTCCGGCGGCGTCACCAAGACGACGGACGAAACCGCCAGCATCTTCATCGAGAAGGCCTCGTTCGTCGACGGCGCGGTGCTCGATACGCGCGTGGGACGCGACGCCCAGGTGTTCGGCACCCTCGGGCTGATCGACGCCGAAATCTACGGCAACCTCAACTTCTCGCCGCAGGACTTCGTCACGGGCAACAACTACGGAGCCACGTTCGGCGGCGTCATCCGCAACCATGACGCGATCTTCACCAACGACGTGCCGGGCAAGATCCAAAGATTTTCCGTGTTCCGCGACACGGTCTTCACCGGCGGGGGCAGGCTCGAACTGGTCGACTTCAACGACAGCGGGGTCATCCGCCTGCAGGGCGGCCAGTACGATTATAATTGGGTCTATGGCTCTCCGGCGCCGGACGCGCCGCCTGAGGTGCGGCTGATCAACCACGACAACCTCTTCAAGCTGTCAGGTCTCTTCAAGCCCTATTTCGAGACGCGGGACTTCACCGTCGTCGACCCGCAGGACGGCAGCTTCAACGACGTGGAGCGTCCGCTCACTTCGCCGCTCCGGATCGAGAACCTGAAGGACGGAGTGATCGAGAGCTTCCTGCTCACGGGCACAGGCCCGAATGACCCGCCCATCGAGCGTCGAGCCGTCTTCCAGGACATGAATATCGACAACAGCGGCCTCATCCATACCGGCAACGGCACCGGGATGGAGTTCGTCCGCAGCAATGTGAACAACGTCTGGTTCGACTACGACGCCAGCACGCCTGGTGCGCCGCGCACCCCATTCGAAGGCCGCCTCGAAGCCGATTTCGGCCAGTTGGTCCTGAAGGAATCAACGGTCGTCGGCGGCGAACTGAACGTCAATTTCTTCGGCGGCCTGCAGGTGTCGCGTGTCGACTTCGACGGCGATGGCGTGTCGCGCCTCGCCGGCGTTCAGATGCGTGTCGACAACGGCAGCGGCGGCGTCACGATCGATGCCGGCGCGGGGCTTCGGCTCGGCGACCGGCCTCTGGACGGCGGCGGCGAGGAGCATACGTTCATCGAATTGCGCGGCGAGCTGACGATCAAGGCGAACAACCTTTTCGGCTTCGGCTACGGGCTGCTCATCGGCGACACCGGCGATACCGCCGATGTCACGATCGTCGGCGGGGGCGAAGGCCGGATCACGCTGGCGACCGAGTCCGGCGCCTTCGAGGATGCCGGCATCCGTTCCGTGGATCAGGGCGGAACGCTCAAGCTCTCCGATCTCACGATCGGCGGCGGGGGCGATCTCGCCGACAACGGCATCGACCTCTCGATCTGGGGCAACGCCTCCGTCAACCTGGAGGCGACGGGCGATGGCATCAGCATCGGCGCGAACCAGACCACGATCGAGGCGGGTGCCGCGCTGGTCGATCGTTCCGACGGCGACATCGTCTTCGACGGCGGCCTCGTGCTCAACCAGGGCCTGATCACGATCGAGAACGCCAACGGCGGCTTCACCTTCCAGAACACGGTGCAGAACGACGGCGTGATCCGCTCCGCGCAGAACGGAACGATCGACTTCCACGGCAATGCGGTGGGCATCGGCCGCTACGAGCTCTTCGACGACAGCCGCTTCGTCTTCGACGCGGCGTTCGACGGGCGCGTCGTGTTCAATCCGTTCGAGCCCGGGCCGGAGGAGCACGGCACCGCCGTGTTCAACAGCCTCGTCGACTTCAACGCGACGATCGAGAGCTTCGGAGCCGGCGATGCGCTCGAGTTCCGCGACATCGCCTTCGCCGACGCCCAACTCTCCTTCGAGGAGGAAGGCAACCAGATCGTCTTCACGCTCCAGGACAACGAGGACGTCATCACCTTCCGCGTCGATCCCGGCATCTACGGCGGCTATGATCCCTACGGTTTCCAGATCGAAGACCGCGGCGACGGCGGCACGCGCATCTTCTATCTCTGAGCCTCTGCGAGGAGGCGCCGCGGTCCGACCGCGGCGCCGCAGGAATCGAGCCCGACAACGGCGATTTTAACAGGATCGTCGCAAGACTTTCGCCGGACTGTCATACACCGCCCCTACCCCCTCAGCGGCCAAAGCTGACTGGCTTAGGGGAGATCTTCCGATGAAGAGAATGACGATCGCGGCCGCCCTGGTCGGCGCCGCCTTGCTGGGCGCCACAACGGCTTCGGCGCAGCAGCGCCAGAAGTTCGAGTTCTGGTACGGCCTCACGGGCCAGCTCGGCGAGGTGATGGAGCTGCATTGCAAGCGCTTCAACGAGAGCCAGACGAAGTACGAGGCCGTCTGCACCGGCCAGGGCGGCTACGACAAGGCCGAGCAGAACACGATCGCGGCGTTCCGCTCCAAGCAGCACCCGACCGTCGTGCAGATCTACGACGCGGGCACCGTGAACTTCATGCTCTCCGGCGCCACCTACAACGCCGTCCAGTTCGCCAAAGACTTCAACATGAAGGTGAAGTGGGACGATTATTTCCCCGGCATCGCCAACTACTACGCGACGTCGAAGGGCGAGATGTGGTCCTTCCCCTATAATTCCTCGACCGCGCTGCTCTATTGGAACAAGGATCATTTCGGCAAGGTCGGCCTGACCGAGGCGCCGAAGACGATCGAGGAATGGTTCGACGCGGCCCGCAAGATCAAGGCGGCCGGCCTCGCCGAGACGGCCTTCTGCTTCGACTTCGACACCTGGATGCCGCTGGAGCAGTTCTCGGCGATCCACAACCTGCCGATCGCCACCAAGAACAACGGCTATGACGGCCTCGACGCCGAACTCGCCTTCAACAAGACGAAGTTCGCCGACTACATGAAGGACTGGAAGAAGCTGCTCGACGACGGCGCGGCGAAGATCATGACCTCGCAGACCGGCAAGACGCGCATCCAGGGCTTCGCCGATGGCACCTGCTCCTCGATGCTGACCTCCGTCGCCGACCATGGCGTCATGCACCAGACCGCCAAGCCCGGCCTCAACTGGGGAGTCGCGATCCTGCCGGTCTACGCCGGCACCGAGCGCAAGAACAGCCTCGTCGGCGGCGCCTCGCTGTGGGTGATGGCCGGCAAGTCGAAGGAGGAATACGAGGCCGCCGCCGCCTACCTCGACTTCGTCACCTCGACCGCCGAGGTCGAGTGGATGCCGAACGTCACGGGCTACATCCCGGTGACCAACTCGGCCTTCAAGGACATGGAGAAGAGCGGCTTCTACGCCAAGCCTGACAAGGCCGGCCGCGAGCTCGCCATCAAGTCGCTGACCGCCACGCCGCCGACGCCGATCTCGCGCGGCATCCGACTCGGCAACTTCACGCAGATCCGCGCCGAGATCCGCGCCGAGCTGGAAGCCGCCTTCACCGGCAAGAAGGAGATGCAGGCGGCGCTCGACGACGCTGTTTCGCGCGGCAACGGCATCCTGCGCCGCTTCGAACAGACCTTCCGCGGCAAGCAGCTCCCCTGAGCGGCTTCTTGTGAGCTTTTGCCCCGGGGCTTCGGCCCCGGGGTCCTGCATTTTCAGCAAAGGGTCTTCATGGACCGCCGAGCGACATTCGAGTCGACCTGGCTCGCCGCCGCGCTGATCGCGCCGCAGCTCATCCTCGTCTTCATCTTCTTCTACTGGCCGGCGGCGCAATCGCTCTACTGGGCGCTGACGCTGGAGCCGCCCTTCGGCGGCGGCAACCAGTTCGTCGGCCTGCAGAACTTCGCCACCGTCTTTTCCGACAACCTCTACTGGAATTCGGTCCGCGTTTCGCTGCTCTTCGCCTTCTGCTCGACGACGCTGACGCTGACGATGTCGCTCCTGCTCGCGACCTTCGTGGACCGGCAGCTTGCGGGATATCGCATCTACCGCTTCGCCTATTTCTGGCCCTACGCCATCGCTGCGCCGGCGGTCGGCCTCGCCTTCCGCTTCATCTTCGCGCCCGACGCCGGCTTCGTCTCGGCCATCAACAAGGTTTTCCCGAACCTTTGGAATCCGGCGCTGGACGGCTGGGACGCCTTCATCTTGATCGTCATCGCCAATTCCTGGAAGATGACCGCCTACAGCTTCATCTTCTTCCTCGCCGGGCTGCAGGCGATCCCGCGCACCATCACCGAGGCGGCCGCGATGGACGGCGCCGGCGTGCTGCGGCGGCTGCGCGACCTGCAGCTCCCGCTGCTCGCGCCGACCGTCTTCTTCCTGCTGGTCATCAATATCACCGAAAGCTTCGTCGACAGTTTCGGCATCGTCGACATCACCACGGGCGGCGGCCCCGCCCGCGCCACCGACCTGATGGTTTACAAGATCTATTCCGACGGCTTCAAGGGACTGGATTATTCGCTGGCCGCCGCGCAATCTATCGTTCTGATGGTGCTGGTCGTCTCGCTGACCTTCGTCCAGTTCCGCTACGTCGAAAAACGCGTGCATTACAGCTGAGCGACAGGATGATCGAGCGCACGCCCCTTCTCAACTTCTTCACGCATCTGGCGATGCTGATCGGCCTCGTGCTGGCTTTGCTGCCGATCTACATCGTCTTCGTCGCCTCAAGCCACGATTTCCGCACGGTGAACCTGGTGCCGATGCCGCTGACGCCGGGCGACCATCTGGTTCAGAACTACATGACGGTCTGGGCCAAGGCGGATTTCGGCACCAAGTTCGTCAATTCCTTCATCGTCGCCACCGGCGTCACGCTCGGCAAGATCGCACTGGCCGCGCTCTCCGCCTTCTCGATCGTCTTCTTCAACTACCGACTGAAGATGGTCTTCTTCTGGCTGATCTTCGTCACGCTGATGCTGCCGCTCGAGGTCAGGATCGTGCCGACCTACGCCGTGGCGGCGAACGCGCTTTCGCCGCTGCAGGGCACGCTCAACGCGCTGTTCAATGCGCCTGCCTCGCTGCTTTCGCTCGCGGGCCTCTCGGGCCTGCCTGTGGTCGAACTGAAGCTCCCGGAATGGAACCTGCTCAATTCCTACACCGGCCTGATCCTGCCGCTGGTCGCCACGGCGACAGGCACCTTCCTCTACCGGCAGTTCTTCCTGACTGTTCCGGCGGAACTTGTGGAGGCCGCCAAGATGGACGGCGCCGGCCCGGTCCGCTTCTTCCGGGACGTGCTGCTGCCGCTCTCCAAGACCAACATGGCGGCGCTCGCGACGATCATGTTCGTCTATGCCTGGAACCAGTATCTCTGGCCGCTGCTCATCACCACGAAGCCGGAGATGACCACGGCCACCATGCAGCTTCAGAAGCTGGTGCCGGGCCCGCTGTTCGGCCAGCCGCCCATCTGGAACGAGGCGATGGCCGGCACCCTCATCGTGATGCTGCCGCCGCTGCTGGTCGTGATCTTCATGCAGGGCTATTTCGTGCGCGGCCTCATCTCAACCGACAAGTAGCGGACGGGTCTCATGGCTGACATCGCGATCAAGAGCGCCACCAAGAGCTACGGCAAGACGCCGGTGATCCATGGCGTCGACCTCGCCATCGCCGACGGCGAGTTCGTGGTGATCCTCGGTCCCTCGGGCTGCGGCAAGTCCACGCTGCTGCGCATGATCGCCGGCCTGGAAGCCATCACGGGCGGCACGATCGCCATCGCCGGCGAGGTCGTGAACGACAAGGAGCCGCGCGAGCGCGGCTGCGCCATGGTCTTCCAGAACTACGCGCTCTATCCGCATTTCACCGTAGCCGAGAACATCGGCTACGCCCTCAAGGTCGCTGGCGTGCCGAAGGCCGAACGGATGGAGCGGGTGCGCACGGTGGCGAAGAGCCTGGGAATCGAGGAATATCTCGACCGCAAGCCAGGCCAGCTCTCCGGCGGCCAGCGGCAGCGGGTGGCGATGGGCCGGGCGATGATCCGCGAGCCGAAAGTCTTCCTTTTCGACGAACCTCTTTCCAACCTCGACGCCAAGCTGCGCGTGCAGATGCGGCTGGAGATCCGCAAGCTGCACCAGCGCCTCGGCGCGACCTCCGTCTTCGTCACCCACGATCAGGTCGAGGCCATGACGCTGGCGGACCGCATCGTGGTGATGAACAAGGGCCTGATCGAGCAGATCGGCACGCCGACGGAAATCTACGAACGGCCGGCGACCCTCTTCGTCGCAGGCTTCATCGGCTCGCCGCCCATGAACCTCGTCGAGGCCACGGTCCGGGCGGAAGGCGAGGTGTCGGCGGCCGGCTTCGTGCTGAAGACGCAGCGGCTCGACGGCGTCGAGCCAGGCGCGAAGATCGTCCTCGGCGTGCGCCCCGAGGAGGTCGTGCCGGATGCGGCGGGCCCCTTCCGGATGCCGGTCGACTTCGTCGAGAGGCTCGGGCCGTTCCAATTGCTGCACGGCCGCTTCGCTGAAATGGATTTCGTCGTCCAGTGCGGCGCTTCGGAGCCGGTCGCGGTGGGACAGGATCTGCGCTTCGACCTGCCGGCCGATCGCTGGCACGCCTTCGATCGTGCGAGCGGCGCCCGCCTGGCGCAGCAGCCGCAGCCCGCCGGCCGGCATCCCGCGCCGATCGCCGCCTGACGCGGCGAGGCGGAGCCCCGTTCAGGCCCGGCGCTTGTTGTAGACGTCGAAGAGCACCGCCGCGAGCAGCACCAGGCCCTTGATCACCTGCTGCCAGTCGATCCCGATGCCGAGGATCGACATGCCGTTGTTCATGATGCCCATGATGAAGGCGCCGATCACCGCGCCGATGATGGTGCCGACGCCGCCATAGGCCGAGGCGCCGCCGATGAAGCAGGCGGCGATCACGTCGAGCTCGAAGGAGACGCCGGCCTTCGGCGTCGCCGTCGTCAGCCGCGCCGCGAAGATGATGCCGGCCAGCGCCGCCAGAACGCCCATGTTGGCGAAGGCGAGGAAGGTCAGCCGCTCGGTATTGACGCCGGAGAGCTTCGTCGCCTTCTCGTTGCCGCCGAGCGCGTAGATGCGCCTGCCGATCGTGGTGCGGTTGGCGATGAAGGCGTAGAGCGCGATCAGCGCGCCCATGATCACCAGGACGTTGAGGATGCCGCGGTAGGACGAGAGCAAATAGGTCAGCGCCGTGATGCCGGCGAAGACGATCAGGTTCTTCGCGAAGAATACGGCCTGCGGCTCCTCCTCCATGCCATGCGCGCGTTCGTTGGCGCGCCGGCGCAGGTTGAGGCCGACCAGCAGCAGGGCCAACGCGAAGCCGATGGCCATCGAGGTGACATGGAAGCCCGGCCCGCCCAGGACATCGGGGATGAAGCCCGCGCCCATGGAGATCACCTCCGGCGGCAGCGGGCCGACGGATTGCCCCTGCAGCAGCCAGAGCGTCAGCCCGCGGAAGACGAGCATGCCGGCCAGCGTGACGATGAAGGACGGGATCTTCTGGTAGGCGACGAAATAGCCCTGCGCCGCGCCGATCAGCCCGCCCATGGCGAGGCAGAGCGGGATGGCGATCCAGGAGGGCCAGCCCCACTGCACCATCATCACCGCGGCGAGCCCGCCCACGAAGGCGCAGACGGAGCCGACCGAAAGGTCGATATGCCCGGCCACGATGATCAGCAGCATGCCGAGAGCCATGATGACGATGTAGCTGTTCTGAGAGATGACGTTGGTGAGGTTCACCGGCGCGAACAGCGTGCCTTCGGTCGCGAAGCCGAAGAAGATCATGATCGCGGCCAGCGCCAGCAGCATGCCGTAGTCGCGGATGTTGTGGCGGAGATAGGCGATGATCGAGGGCTGCTGCTCTGTCTCGCCGCCGAAGGCCGGATTATAGGTCATGCCGAGGGTCCGTGTTGAATGATGGCCGCCATGATCTTCTCCTGGCTGGCCTCCGCCGCCGGCATCTCCGCCGCGATCGCCCCCTCGCTCATGACGTAGATCCGGTCCGCCATGCCGAGGATCTCCGGCATTTCCGAAGAGATCAGGAGGATCGCCTTGCCGCTCTCCGCCAGCTCGTTGATGATCTTGTAGATCTCGTATTTGGCTCCGACGTCGATGCCGCGCGTCGGCTCGTCGAGGATGAGGAGCTCCGGCTCGGTGAAGAGCCATTTGCCGAGCACCACCTTCTGCTGGTTGCCGCCGGAGAGCTCGACAGCCTTCTGCATGACGCCGGCGCTCTTGATCCTGAGCCGTTGCCGGAAGCCGGTGGCGACCTTCAGCTCCTTCATGTCCTCGATCACCTCGCGCTTCGACACCGCCTTGAGGTTGCCGAGCGTCAGGTTCTTTAGGATCGGCTCGTCCAGCACGAGGCCGAGCGCCTTGCGGTCCTCGGTCACGTAGGCGATGCGCTGCGCAAGCGCCTTGCGCACGCTGCCGAGATCGACAGGTGCGCCATGCATCAGCGCCTCGCCGCTGACCTTGGCGCCATAGGAGCGACCGAAGACGCTCATCGCGAACTCGGTGCGCCCGGCGCCCATCAGCCCGGCGATGCCGACCACCTCGCCGCGACGGACCTTGAGATTGACGCCCTTGATCTTCTCGCGCTCAGCGTGCCGCTCGTCCTGCACGCGCCAGTTTCTCACCTCGAACAGGGTGTCGCCGATCGTGGCGCTGCGCTTCGGGAAGCGGTCCTCGATCGCGCGCCCCACCATGCTCTGGATGATCCAGCCCTCGCTCGCCTCGCCGATGTCGCGGGTCGCGATGGTGCGGCCGTCGCGCAGCACGGTGACGCGGTCGGCGACCTTCATCACCTCGTTGAGCTTGTGGGAGATGATGATCGAGGTGATACCCTGCGCGCGGAAATCCTGCAGCAGCCTGAGGAGCGCGTCGCTGTCGCTCTCGTTGAGGCTGGCGGTCGGCTCGTCGAGGATGAGGAGCTTGACCTCCTTGGAGAGGGCCTTGGCGATCTCGACGAGCTGCTGCTTGCCGACGCCGATGTCGTTGACCAGCGTGGCGGGGGATTCCTTCAGCCCCACCTTGGCGAGCAGCTCGCGGGTGCCCCGGAAGGCGCGGGGCCAGTCGATCACGCCGCCGCGCGCGGTCTCGTTGCCGAGGAAGATGTTCTCGGCGATCGAGAGCTGAGGCACCAGCGCCAGCTCCTGATGGATGATGATGATTCCTGCCGCTTCGGAATCGGCGATGCCGCGGAAGCGCCGCTCCTCGCCGTCGTAGAGGATGGCCCCCTCGTAGGCGCCATGCGGATACACGCCGGAGAGCACCTTCATCAGCGTCGACTTGCCGGCACCGTTCTCGCCGACGATCGCGTGGATGTCGCCCGCCCTGACGGTCAGCGTCACGTCAGCGAGCGCCTGCACGCCGGGGAAGCTCTTGGAGATGGCCTGCATCTCCAGGATCGGCGCCCGCGCAGGCCGCTCCACAGCCCCGCCGGCGGGCGGGGCCGTCTCGAGTCTCGCGGGCGCCGCTTGTCCGTGCATCGCGCTCAGCGCAGCTGCGCTTCCTTGTAGTAGCCGGAGTCGATCAGGACCTGCTTCCAGTTGTTCTTGTCGACGAGCACCGGCTTCAGGAGATAGGCAGGCACGGTCTTGACGCCGTTCTCGTAGGTCTTGGTGTCGTTGACCTCGGGCGTCTTTCCGGCCAGCACAGCGTCGATCATGCCGACGGTGACCTTGGCGAGATCGCGCGTGTCCTTGAAGATCGTCGAGTGCTGCGCGCCGGCGATGATCGATTTCATCGAGGCGATCTCGGCGTCCTGGCCGGAGACCAGCGGGAAGGGCTGCTGGGCCGTGCCGTAGCCGGAGGCGCGCAGCGACGACAGGATGCCGATCGACAGGCCGTCGTAGGGCGAGAGCACCGCGTCGACGCGCTTATTGGTGTAGTTGCGCGAGAGCAGGTTATCCATGCGCGCCTGCGCCACCGCGCCGTCCCAGCGCAGCGTGCCGACCTTGTCCATGCCCATCTGGCCGGAGACGACGACGAGCTTCTTGGCGTCGATCAGCGGCTGCAGCACCGACATCGCGCCGTTGTAGAAGAAGAAGGCGTTGTTGTCGTCGGGCGAGCCGCCGAACAGCTCGATGTTGAAGGGGCCCTTGCCCTGGTTGACGCCGAGGCCGTCGACCAGAGACTGCGCCTGCAGCACGCCGACCTGGAAGTTGTCGAAGGTGGTGTAGTAGTCGACATTGGCGGAGCCGCGGATCAGCCGGTCGTAGGCGAAGACCTTGATCTTGGCCTCGGCGGCCTTGGCCAGCGCGTTCTTCAGCGTGGTGCCGTCGATGGCGGCGATCACCAGCACCTTCACTCCCTTGGTGATCATGTTCTCGACCTGGGCAAGCTGGTTGGGGATGTCGTCGTCGGCGTATTGCAGGTCGGTGCGGTAGCCCTTGGCCTGCAGCTCCTTGACCATGTTGTTGCCGTCGTCGATCCAGCGGGCCGAGGTCTTGGTCGGCATCGAGATGCCGACGGTGCCCTTGTCCTGCGCCAGCACGGGCGCGGCGGCGAATGCTGCTGCCGCCGCTACTACGGCGCGCCTAGAAAGACCGGTCATGACTTCCCTCCCGAATATTTGTTCTGCGCTGCGGCGTTTGCGCCGCCGTTAACCTGCACACTCGAGGTTCCGAAGCGCGCCGCGGAAGCTAACCCGGTCCTCGCGGGACGTGCAAGCCGCAACGTGCCGCAACCGGACCGGAAAGACCGGTTTCAGATCCGCCCTCTTGCGCGCCAGCAGCGGCGCATCGGGTCCCATCCCACCGCCCTGCTGCCTTCGCCTGGGCCGGCATGCGGCCAAGGCGCATGGCGTCGGCGTGACGCTCCGTGCTTATCTGGAGCTGCCGGTATCGAGCCGTCCGGCGACGCGACAGGCTATCGGCTCCCACCGCCGGTGCGCGACCATGCATGACCTCGGGATCGACATCGGGACTTCGGCCGTGAAGGCGGTGCTGATCGACGGCGGCCAGCGCATCGTCGCCGAAGGCGCCGCGCCGATCGATATATCGACGCCGAAGCCACGCTGGTCCGAGCAGGACCCGGAGAGCTGGTGGAGGGCGACGCTGGCCGCGCTTGCGGCGCTCCGCTCCGCCGCAGGCCCGGCCTGGCAGGACGTGAGGGCAATCGGCCTCTCGGGCCAGATGCATGGCGCCGTGCTGCTTGGCGAAGACATGCGCGTGCTCAGGCCCGCGATCCTCTGGAATGACGGCCGCGCCGCGGCGGAATGCGCCGAGCTGGAGGCCGCGATTCCCGATCTCGGCCAACGGGCCGGCGTGCCTGCCATGCCCGGCTTCACCGCGCCGAAGCTGCTTTGGCTGAAACGCCACGAGCCGGACGTGCACGCCAGGATCGCGCATGTGCTCCTGCCCAAGGATTACATCCGGCTCCGCCTCACCGGCGCATGCGCGACCGATCTCTCCGATGCGGCCGGCACGCTCTGGCTGGACCAGGCGGAGCGGCGCTGGTCGCCGGCGCTGGTCGAACCCTCCGGCGCGACGATGGCGCAGATGCCCCGCCTGCTCGAAGGCACGGAGGCGAGCGGCGGGCTGCTGCCGGGTCCCGCCGCCGAGCTGGGCCTGCCCGCAGGGCTGATCGTGGCGGCGGGCGGCGGCGATGCGGCCGCCGGTGCCATCGGCATCGGCGCGATCGACGAGGGCGACGCCTTCCTCTCGCTCGGCACCTCCGGCCAGCTTTTCATGACCACGGAATCCTACCGGCCCTGCCCCGAGCGCTACCTGCATGCCTATTGCCATGCCCTGCCCGGCCGCTGGTTCCAGATGGCGGCGCTGCTGAACGGCGCGAGCTGCCTGCCCTGGATCGCCCGGCAGCTGGGGCGGGATGATCTCGGCACCCTGCTGGCGGAGGTCGCGGCGAAGGCGCCCCGGCCCACCGGCCTCACCTTCTTGCCCTATCTCACCGGCGAGCGGACGCCGCATAATGACCCGGCAGCACGGGGGGCCTTCATCGGCCTGGGACCGGAGACGACGCCGGCCGGCATGGTCAGGGCGGTCCTCGAAGGCGTCGCCTTCGCCTGCGCCGAGGCGCGGGACAGCCTCACGGCGGCGGGAGCCCGCTTCGGCTCGCTCGGCGTGATCGGCGGCGGAGCGCGCTCGACGTTCTGGCTCTCGATCATGGCGGCGGCGCTGGACCTGCCGCTCAGGCGCTATCGCGGCGGCGACAAGGGTCCCGCCTTCGGCGCGGCGCGGCTGGCGCGGCTCGCGCGCACGGGCGAGGCGCCGGCGGCGGTCTGCGCCAAGCCGGAGCTGCTGGACGAGATCGCGCCCGATTCCGAACTCGCCGCCCTCTACCGCGGCCGGCATGTGCATTTCCGCGGTCTCTACCAGCGCCTGAAGGGGGCCTTCGAGCCGCCGCCCGGATGAGTCGTCCTGAGCGTCTCAGGCCGCTGCGGCCGCCGCCGGCGGGGCCAGCGCGCCGGTCATGATCGCCACGGCGTCCGACATCGAGATGTCCTTCGGCCGCACCACGGCGTGACGGCGGCCGAGCCTATGGATGTGGATGCGGTCCGCCACCTCGAAGACATGCGGCATGTTGTGGCTGATCAGCACCACCGGCAGGCCGTTGCGGCGCACGTCCTGGATCAGATCGAGCACGCGCCGCGATTCCTTGACGCCGAGCGCTGCGGTCGGCTCGTCCATGATCACCACGTGCCGGGCGAAGGCGGCGGCGCGGGCGATCGCCACGCCCTGGCGCTGCCCGCCCGAGAGCGTCTCCACGGGCTGGTGGATGCTCTGGATCGTCGTCAGGCCGAGCCGGGAGAGCGCGGCGCGCGCCTGGCTCTGCATCGCCGCGCGGTCGAGCTGGCGGCACCAGCGGCCGAGCAGGCCCCCGCTCCTGATCTCGCGGCCGAGGAACATGTTGTCGGCGATGGAGAGCGCCGGCGAGAGCGCGAGGTTCTGGTAGACCGTCTCGATGCCGGCCGCCCGCGCCTCGATCGGCGAACGGAAGGCGGTCGGCTTGCCGTCGACCAGGATCTCGCCGGCATCGGGCTGGATCGCTCCAGTAAGAGCCTTGATCAGGGTCGACTTGCCGGCACCGTTGTCGCCGATCACGGCGAGGATCTCGCCCTCGGCGAGATCGAAATCGGCATGGTCGAGCGCGGTGACGCGGCCGTAGCGCTTCACCAGCCCGCGCGCTTCCAGCACATTCCTCACCGCGGTCATTGCGAGGCTCTCCGCAGCCATTGGTCGATGGCGACGGCGACGATGATCAGCACGCCGACCGCGAATTCCTGCCACAGCACGTTGACGCCGGAGAGCGCGAGGCCGTTGCGGAAGACGCCGACGATCAGCGCGCCGAGCAATGTACCGATGATCGAGCCCCGCCCGCCGAACAGCGAAGTGCCGCCGATGACGACCGCGGTGATGGCGTCGAGGTTGGCGGTCTGCCCCGCCTGCGGGCTGGCCGAGCCGATGCGGCCGATCAGCGCCCAGGCGGCGAGGCCGCAGATCAGCCCCGCCACGACATAGACCTGCAGCAGCACGCGCTGCGTCGGGATGCCGGCGAGGCGCGCCGCCTCGGGATCGTCGCCGACCGCATGCACGTGCCGGCCCCAGGCGGTGCGGTTGAGGATGTACCAGAACAAGCCCACGAGCAGGATCAGCGCGATCGAGCCGTAGGTCAGCCTGGCGCCGCCGAGGTCGATCGCCTGGCCGAAGAAGATCAGCAGCGGCGCATTGGCCTCGATGTCCTGGGCGCGGATCGTCTCGCTGGCGGAATACCAGAGGTTGAGCGCGAAGATGATGTTCCAGGTGCCGAGCGTGACGATGAAGGGCGGCAGCCGGAAGCGCGTCACCAGGAAGCCGTTGAGGAAGCCGCAGGCCGCGCCGACGGCGAGCCCGATGGCGATGGCCAACGGCGCCGGCAGGCCCATGTCGACGGCGAGCTTGCCCATCACCATCGACGACAGCACCATGATCGCGCCGACCGAGAGGTCGATGCCGGCGGTGAGGATCACCAGCGTCTGGGCGATGCCCACGATGCCGATGATCATCACCTGCTGCACGATCAGCGAGAAGTTGAACGGGGCCAGGAAGCGGCCGCCGACGATCAGGCTGAAGCCGGCGACGCCGAGCAGCAGCACGAGGCCGGGAATCGCCGTGGGGTGGTTATGCAGCAGGTGCTGCAGCCGCCGCACGGGCGACGGCGCCTCCTCGGCGAATTGGGCGATGGCGTCGGGCGCGTTCTTCACGCCCTCCGCCACCGCCGCCTCGCCTGCATCCATCTGCGCCATCGCTCGCGCCTTTTGCTAGGAGTGTCGGAGCGCGGTGCGCGATTGTCCAGCGCTGCTGGAGCAGCGCCGGACGATCCGCTCAGGCGGAAGGACTCAGCCCCAGCAGCGCTTCATGCCCTCCTCGCTGGTGAGCGAGGGCAGGCCGGCAGCCGGCTTGTCGCTGATCAATTGCACGCCGGTGTCGAAGAAATCGAGGCCCGGGGTCGCCGCCGGCTTCTTGCCGCTCTTGGCGAACTCCGCCACGGCCTCGACGCCGAGCGATGCCATCAGCAGCGGGAACTGCATCGAGGTGGCGCCGATCACGCCGGACTTGACGTTGCGCACGCCGGGGCAGCCGCCGTCCACCGAGACGACCAGCACGCCCTTGTCCTTGCCCACGGCGCGCAGCGCCTGATAGGCGCCCGCCGCCGCCGGCTCGTTGATCGTGTAGACCACGTTGACGCCGGGGTCCTTCTGCAGCAGCGTCTCCATGGCCTTGCGGCCGCCCTCCTCGTTGCCCTGCGTCACGTCGTTGCCGACGATGCGCGGATCCTTCTCGTCGCCGATCCGCTTGGGGTCGCCGAGATCGATGCCGAAGCCCTTGAGGAAGCCCTGGTTGCGGGCGACGTCGACCGAGGGCTGCGACTTGTTGAGGTCGAGCAGCGCGATCTTGGCCGAGGCCGCCTTGTCGCCCAGCGTCGCCTTCGCCCAGGCGCCGATCAGTTCGCCGGCTTTGAAATTGTCCGTCGCGAAGGTGGCGTCGGCGGAATTCACCGGCTCCAGCGGCGTGTCGAGCGCGATCACCAGGATGCCGGCGGCGCGCGCCTTGGCGATCGTCGGTACGATGGCCTTGGTGTCGGATGCGGTGATCAGGATGCCCTTGGCGCCGGCGGAGATCAGGCTCTCCACGGCTTCCACCTGCGTCTGGTTGTCGCCGTCGATCTTGCCGGCGAAGGAGCGCAGTTCGACGCCCAGCTCCTTCGCCTTCGCCTCGGCGCCCTCGCGCATCTTCACGAAGAAGGGGTTGGTGTTGGTCTTGGTGATCAGTCCGACGATCGGCTTCTGCTGGGCCATGGCGGGCGCGGCCTGCAGCGCGAGCGCCGCGACGCCGGCGATCAGCGCGGCGCGGATGGTGGTCGAGAGCATTGCTCCGGTCATGATGTCCTCCCTCGGCGCCGGGCCTCGCGCCTGATGATGGCCCTTCGTTGTCGTGACGCGGGCCGTCGTTGCGGTCCGCCTGCCGGCCAATTGGCCATGGGCGCGGCAGCCTGTCAATAATTAAATCAATTGGATTTATTTATTGACCCTGCATAAACACGGGTGTTCTCTGCGCCGGTCGGGGACAGCCGTGATGGCCAGCATCGGGGAGAGCAGGATCGGCAATGAGCCTGCCGCGGCGGACATGCCGCTGGCCAGCCTCGGCGGCGGCGCAAGCCAGGCGGGAGGCCGCGCTTACAATGAGCGGCTGGCGCTCTCGCTCATCCGGCTCAACGGCCCGCTGCCCAAGGCGGAGCTGGCGCGGCTCACCGGGCTGACGGCGCAGACCCTATCTCAGATCGTCCGGCGGCTGGAGCTGGATGGCCTCCTGGTGGCGCAGGCGCCGCTGCGCGGCCGCATCGGTCAGCCCTCCGTGCCCTATGCGCTGAACGCGCTGGGCGTGCTGTCGGTCGGCGCCAAGATCGGCCGCCGCAGCGCCGAGATCGTGCTCTGCGATTTCAACGGCGCGATCCTCGACCGGGCGCGGCTGGCCTATGCCTATCCGGAGCCCTCGACGGCGCTCGATTTCGTGGTCGGGGCGGTCGGACGCATGCGGCGCGATCATGCGGAACGGCGCTTCGCCGGCCTTGGCATCGCCATTCCATTCGAGCTGTGGAAATGGGCGGACGAGGTCGATGCGCCAGAGGGCGCGCTGGAGGGCTGGCGCGGCATGGATGTCGCGGCGGTGCTCTCCGCGCGCACCGGTCTTGCCGGCTATGTCGCCAACGACGCCACGGCGGCCTGCGGTGCGGAGCTCGCCTTCAAGCGGCGCGGCTCGGCCATCGACATGCTGTATCTCTTCATCGGCACCTTCGCCGGCGGCGGCGTGGTGCTGAATGGCCTGCTGCACCAGGGCCGGACCGGCAACGCCGGCGCGCTCGGCTCGATGCCGGTGACGATCGGCGGCCGCCGCAGCCAGCTCATCCACCATGCCTCGCTGTTCAGGCTGGAGCGCCGGCTGAGCGAGGAAGGCTGCGACGTCGGCCTGCTGCAGCGCCCCGAGGACGATTGGAGCCCGATCGGGCGCATTCTCGACCTGTGGATCGACGCTGCCGCCGAAGCGCTGGCGAGCGTCGTCGTCTCGGCGGTCTCGACCATCGATTTCGGCCTGGTCTGCATCGACGGCGCGATGCCGCGGCCCGTCCTCGACCGATTGGTCGCGCGCGTGCGGGAGGCGGTGGCGGGGCATGACCTGCAGGGGCTGAGCCCATTCTGCATCGAAGCCGGCCAGCTCGGCGCCGAGGCGCGGGCGCTGGGAGCGGCCATGCTGCCGATCGTCGAGAATTTCTCGGCGCGCCGCAGCGTGCTGCATGTCGAGGCGGCGGGCGGTTGAGCGGCGTCTACGTCATGGACGGTCCCCGGGCTCTTCGACCCGGGGATGACCCGGCCATGACGACCCATCCGCTTCCACCCAACTGCGTCAGGACCGGCCCGCTCCCCAGCCCGGCTCGCGCCAGCTGCGGCCGTCGCGCTCGATCAGGCCGATCGCCTGGGCGGGACCGTCCTGACCCGCCGCATAGGGGTGCGGCTGAGGATAGCGCTCGGCCCAGGCCTCGCTGATCGGATCGACGAAGCGCCAGGCGGCCTCCACCTCGTCGCGGCGCATGAACAGCGTCTGCTGGCCGCGCAGCACGTCGGTGAGCAGGCGCTCGTAGGCGTCGGGCGCGCGATCGGCGAAGGCCTGGCCGAAGGAGAGGTCGAGCTCGGTCTCGCGCAGGCGCAGCCGTCCGGAGCCCGGGATCTTCGTCATCGCGCCGAGCGTGACGCCGTCGTCGGGCTGCAGGCGGATGATCAGGCGGTTCGGCGAAAGCGCTCCGTCGGCGCCGAGCGGGGCGAAGATCGAATGCGGCACAGGCTTGTAGCCGATGACGATTTCCGAGCGCCGCCCCGTCATGCGCTTGCCCGTGCGCAGGTAGAAGGGCACGCCCGCCCAGCGCCAGGTGTCGATCTCGACCTTGAGCGCCGCGAAGGTCTCGATGCTGCTGGGATGCCCCAGCTCGTCCTCGTAGCTCCTGGCCGCGCCGCCGTAGACCGCGCCCGCGCGGTATTGGCCGCGCACCGTGCGCGCCAGCACCTCGGCCGAGCCGATGGGCCGGAGCGCCTTCAGGACCCGCACCTTCTCGTCGCGGATCGCATCCGCGTCGAGCGTATTCGGCGGCTCCATGGCGGTGAGGCAGAGGAGCTGCAGCAGGTGGTTCTGCACCATGTCGCGCAGCGCGCCGGCGCTTTCGTAATAGCCGGCCCGCGCCTCCAGTCCCACCTCCTCGGCGACCGTGATCTGCACATGGTCGATGTCGGCGTTCGACCAGAGTTTGCCGAACATCGTGTTGGCGAAGCGCAGCACCAAGAGGTTCTGCACCGTCTCCTTGCCGAGGTAATGGTCGATCCGGTAGGTCTGCGCCTCGTCGAAGACCTTGGCCACGGCATCCATGATCGCCTGCGCCGAGGCGAGATCGCGGCCGATCGGCTTCTCGATGACGATGCGCGAGCCCGCCGTCGCCAGGCCCGACGCGGCCAGCGCCTCGCAGGCCCTGGCGAAATAATGCGGCGCCACCGAGAGGTAGAAGGCGCGCGCCCTGGTCGAGCCCTCCAGCGCTTTGGCCAGCGGCGCGAGGCTTTCCGGCTGGTCGAGATCGACGCTCCAGGCGTGGATGCGCGAGAGGAAATCCCGCTTCTCCTGCGCGGTCGCCGGCACGCCTTGAAGCGATTCGGCGAGCGCGGCGCGGAAGGATTCGTCGTCCATCGCGCCGCGGCCGAGCGCATGGATCCGCGACTCGGGCGGGAAGACGCCCTCGAGGTCGCGGTGCAGCAGCGCGGGAAACAGCTTGCGGCGCGCCAAGTCGCCCGTTGCTCCGAACAGCACGAGATCGAAAGGCGGCACCGGCGTCCGGTTGGGATCGAGCCGGGCGGCCGGGCGGGTCTGGCTGAGCGCGTCCATCAAAGCCTCATCACCATGGCACCTTCGGGTCTAAAGGTGAACCTTGTCGTCTCTGCGTCGGCTGCGCGCCTATTGCGCCGCACGCGTCGAGCCGCGCGCCACCAGCGACGGCGCCACCAGCGCGGTCGCGTTCCCGGGGTCGCCGCCCGCGATGGCCGCGACGATGCCCGCTCCAGCGCGCCGGCCGAGCTCCACGGAATTGATATGGATGCTCGTAAGCGGCGGGTCGACCATGTCGATCAGCGGCATGTCATTGAAGCCGACGATCGAGACGTCGCGCGGGCAGGCCAGTCCCGCCTCGGCGAGCGCAAGATAGGCGCCGAGCGCCAAGAGGTCGTTGGCGGCGGCGATCGCGGTCAGCCGATGCGCCGCGAGAAGGCGGGCCGCCGCGGCCTGTCCGGCGTCGCGGCCGTAAGCCTCGGCCACGGCGACGGCGCCGGCGTCGAGTCCCGCTTCCGCCATGGCCTCGCGGAAGGCCTGCAGCCGCCACAGCCCTGTCGAGACGTTCTGCGGCCCGGCCAGATGCCCGATCCGGCGATGGCCGAGTCCGGCGAGATGGCGCACCGCGAGGCGCATGCCCTCCCGGTCGTCCGGCACGACCGCCGGCGCCCTGGGCACGGCCTCGGCCCGGTTGACCAGCACCACCCGCACGCCGCGCCGCCGGCAGAGCGAGACGACGGGATCGTCGAGCTCGGCCGTCGCCAGAACCAGGCCTTCGACGCGCCGCGCGATCAATTGCTCGGCCGCCGCCAGCGCGCGCTCGATCGAGCCGCCGGCGTTGCAGACGATCGCCGAATAGCCGTCGGCGGCGAGCGCCGTCTCCATCCCGCTGAGGATCGGGCCGAAGACCGGGTTCGCCACGTCGGGCACGATGGCGCCGATCAGCCGCGTGCGCCCCGTGCGCAGGGCGGCGGCGGCGATGTCGCGGCGATAGCCAAGCGCCGCCGCCGCCTTCTCGATCCGCTCCACGACATCCGGCGCGATCAGGTGGCGCCTGGCTGAGTCGAGCGCGCGCGAGACGGTGGAGGGATGCACGCCGGCGCTTTCCGCCACCGAGCGCAGCGTCGGCGGCCCCGTCCTGACGGGATGAATCGGGCTCTCCTTCTCTGCGGTTGCAGCCATGACGGGCGTTCTACGTCAGCGCCGGCGAGCGCGCCAGTATGGCACTTGACCATTTGCAAACGTTTGCATAAAAAATTCGCATGATCATCGACAGGCAGGATCAGGTCACGGAAGCGGTGCTGCAGGCGATGGCCGCCGCGCCCGATGCGCGGCTCAGGGAGATCATGGAATCCTTCGTCCGCCATCTTCATGCCTTCGCGCGCGAGGTCAGGCTGACGGAGCCCGAATGGGAGAAGGCCGTCGAGTTCGTGACCGGCCTCGGCCAGGCGACGACCGACACGCATAACGAGGTGATCCTGGCCTCGGACGCCGTCGGCTTCTCGACGCTGGTCTGCCTGCTCAACAACGGCGACGCCGGCAACACCGAGACGGCGGCGGCGCTGCTTGGCCCCTTCTGGCGCATGAACTCGCCGCGCACCGAGCACGGCGGCAGCATCGTCCGCAGCGAGACGCCGGGCGATCCCCTCTTCGCTGCCTGCCGCGTGCGCGACATCGCCGGCCGGCCGATCGAGGGCGTCGAGGTCGACGTCTGGCATTCCTCGCCCACCGGCATGTACGAGAACCAGGACGACAGCCAGGCCGACATGAACCTGCGCGGCAAGTTCATGACCGACGCCGAGGGCCGCTTCCATTTCCGCACCGTCAAGCCGGCCGGCTATCCGGTGCCGACGCACGGGCCCGTGGGCAAGTTGCTGCATGCGCAGAAGCGCCATCCCTATCGCCCGGCGCATCTGCATTTCCTGCTCTACAAGCCAGGCTGCAAGACGCTGGTGACGCAGGTCTTCGTCGACGATGACGAACACTTGGAAAGCGACGTCGTGTTCGGCGTGACGCGCTCGCTGGTCGGCCGCTTCGACAAGCGGGAGGGAGCTGCTCCCGCGCCGGACGTCGCCGGACCCTGGTACGCGCTCGACTACGTCTTCACCATGGAGCCCGGCGAAGCGGTGCTTCCGACCCCGCCGATCAAGTGACGGAGGCCGCCGTGAGCGTTCAGGCGCCCCTCGCGGGCAAGGTCGCCGTCATCGTCGGCGGCTCGGGCGGCATCGGCGCCGCCACCGCGCGGCGGCTTGCGGGCGAGGGCGCGACGATCGCGCTGACCTACCGGCGCAGCGCCGAGGCGGCCGAGGCGGTGCTGGCCGGCCTCGGCGGCGGAAGGCATAGCGCGCACCGGGCCGAGGTCTCTGACAGCGCGAGCCTCTCCGCCCTCGCCGCTGGGGTGCGCGAGCTCCACGGCCGCGCCGACATCCTCGTCAATACGGCGGGCTTCACCAAGGCGGTGCCGGCAGCCGATCTCGAGGCGCTCGACGATGCGTTCATCGACGAGATGTTCCGCGTCAACTGGCGCGGCGTCTTCGCCACGATCCGCGCCTTCCGGCCGCTGCTGGCCGCCTCCGGCGACGGGCTGATCGTCAACGTCTCCTCGATCGCCGCCTTCAACGGCGTCGGCTCCAACATCGCCTATGCGGCGGTGAAGGCCGCGACCGACACGATGACCAAGTCTCTGGCCCGGGCGCTGGCGCCCGAGGTGCGCGTCATGTCGGTCTCGCCCGGCGTCGTCGCCACCGATTTCGTGCCGGGGCGCGATGCCGCGGCGCTCGAGAAGATCGCGCCGAGCATCCCGCTCAAGCGCGTCGCCGCTCCCGAGGACGTCGCCAACGCCATCGCGGCGCTCGCCACGCATCTCACCTATTCCACCGGCTCGATCCTGACGATCGACGGCGGCCGGGCCCTCTGAGATGCGGGCGATGCGGGACAAGGTGATCATCACCTGCGCCGTCACCGGCAACCTGACGACGCCGGAGCAGACGCCGCATCTGCCGATCACGCCAGAGGAGATCGCCGAAGCCTGCCTCGGCGCCTCCCAGGCGGGGGCGGCCATCGCGCATATCCATGTGCGCGAGCCCGGCACCGGCAAGCCGTCGATGGCGCTCGAATACTATCAGGACGTGGTGGCCCGCATCCGCGCCCGCGACCGCAAGCTGATCCTGAACCTCACCACGGGTCCCGGCGGGCGCTTCGTGCCGTCGGAGGAAGATCCGAAGGTCGCCGCGCCCGGCACGACGCTGATGCGGCCGGAGGACCGCGTCGCGCATGTGGCGGCGCTCCGGCCCGACATCTGCACGCTCGATCTCAACACCATGAACTCCGGCGGACAGGTCGTCATCAACACGCCGGGCAACGTGCGCCGGATGGCCAGGGTCATCCGCGAGGCCGGCGTCAAGCCCGAAATCGAATTGTTCGATTCCGGCGACATTGCGCTCATGCATGATCTCGTGAGCGACGGGACGCTGGAGGGGCCGCATCTCGCCTCCTTCGTCATGGGTGTGAAATACGGCTTCCAGCCCTCCCCCGAGACCGTGCTCTATGCCCGCTCGCTGCTGCCGGCGGACACGGAGTTCACTGCGATCGGCATCGGGCGCTCCACCTTCACGATGGTCGCGCAATCCCTGCTCGCCGGCGGCCATGCCCGCACCGGCATCGAGGACGCCGTCTATCTGGAGCGGGGCGTCCTCGCGCCGTCGAACGCCGCCATGGTCGAGAAGGCCCGCCGCATCGCCGAGGATATCGGCTGCCGGATCGCCGGGCCGGACGAGGCGCGGGTCCTGCTGGGCCTGCCCTCCACGCCGCGCGATCTCGCGCCCGCCCGCTGAACAGGAGGTCCGCTTGACCGCCCATCCGCAACCGCTCACCATCGCCGCAAAGGCTCTCCGGCTCCACGCCAAGGCCGAGACCGTGGAGGCGGTCGCGCCCGCGATCGAGGAGCGCGCTCTTTCCCGCCGTGGCGAGGAGGACGCGCTCATCGAGGTCGTGGCGGCGGCGGTCAATCCGTCCGACGTCAAGGCCGCTATCGGCATGATGCCCTATGCGGTGTTCCCACGCACGCCGGGCCGCGATTTCGCCGGCCGCGTCGTCGAAGGGCCGGCCCATCTCCTCGGCCGCGAGGTCTTCGGCTCCTCCGGCGATCTTGGCATCAGGCGGGACGGCACGCATGCGACGCATCTCGTGGTCGAGGCGGCGGCGCTGGTCGAGAAGCCTGAGGGCGTCACGCTCGACGAGGCGGCCGGCATCGGCGTGCCCTTCGTCACGGCGCAGGAGGGGTTCCGCCGCTCGGGCCTGCCCAAGGCGGGAGACAGGGTGCTGATCCTCGGCCTCAACGGCAAGGTCGGTCAGGCGGCGGCGCAGATCGCCAGCTGGCTCGGCGCCGAGGTGATCGGCGTGGTGCGCAAGGAGGAGGGCCACGAGGGCCACGCCAGCCGGCCGGTCGCTGTCGTCCATGCCGGCAGCGAGGACGTCGCCGCCCGCGTGCGCGAGCTGACCGAGGGCAAGGGCGCCGACATCGTCTTCAACACGGTGGGCGAGCCGTTCCACGAGGCCGGCGTCAAGTCGCTGGCCGTGGGCGGCCGCATGATCATCATCGCCTCGTTCCGGCAGCCCGTGCCCTTCGATCTCTTCGCCTTCTATCGGGGCCGCCAGACCTGGGTCGGCATCGACACGCTCTCGCTGTCCTCGACCGCGACCGGCGAGGTGCTGCGCGATCTTTCGCCGGGCTTCGCCTCGGGCGCGCTCCGGCCCTTCCCCATCCACGGCCGCGCCGTGCATCCGCTCGCCGGCGCGAGAGAGGCCTATGCCGCCGTCATGGGATCATCGCGCGATCGGGTGATCCTCAGGCCGGGGGGCTAGGCTCTCAACATCAAGCAAGAACCAGATCCACCGGGAGAACGACGCCAATGAACCGTGCCATGAACCGCCGCCGCTTCCTCGCCGCCTCGGCCGCCACCTTGGCCGCCCCCCTGCCCGCGCTGCCGCCGGCGCGCGCCCAGACCTGGCCGAGCCAGGCGGTGCGCATGACCGTGCCCTTCTCCGCCGGCAGCACGACCGACCTCCTCGCCCGCGCCATCGTCCAGCGGCTTTCCGCAAAATGGGGCCAGCCCGTCATCGTCGAGAACCGCGCCGGCATCGCGGGCACGCAGAGCGTCGCCAAGGGCGCGGCCGACGGCTATACGCTGATGCTGACCTCGAACGGCCATGTCGCGATCAACGCCGTCAACAAGAACGCCGCCTTCGACGCGGTGAAGGATTTCGCGCCTATCGCCAAGGTGGCCTCGGCGCCCTCGATCCTGATCGTGCCCGCCAGTTCGCCGGCGAATTCCCTGCAGGATCTCATCCGCATGCTGCGGGAAACGTCGGGCGGACTGCAATACGCCTCCGCCGGCGTCGCGAGCTCCACCGGCATCGCTGCCGAACTCTTCCGCAGCCTGGCCGGCGGCGCGCTGCAGATGATCCCGCATCGCGGCCTGCCCGAGGCCAACACCAGCGTGCTCAGGGGCGACGTAGCGCTCGGCTTCACCTTCTTCGCGGTGGGCGGAGACCTGGTGCGCGCCGGCCAGCTCAAGGCGCTCGCCGTCACCGGTCCGAAGCGGATCGCGCCGCTGCCCGACGTGCCGACCTTCGCCGAGGCCGGCCTCAAGGATTTCGACTACGACGCCTGGTTCGGCGTGATGGCCGCGGCGGGCACGCCCAAGCCCATCCTCGACAAGGTGACGGCCGACGTGCTCGAGATCTGCCGCTCGCCCGAGCTCGCCGCGCAATTCGCGCCGCAGGGCGTCAATATCGAGCCTGAAGGTCCCGAGACCTTCGCGGCTGCGATGGCCAAGGATGCCGAGCGCTTCGCCAAGCTGCTCGAAGGCAAGACGGGCTGAGGGAGGCGGAGATGCGAATCATGATCACCCGCCGCACCGCCGCCGTCGGTCTCGGCGCCGCCGTGCTGTCCCCGCTCGCCCTCCGCGCGCAAACGGCGCGTCCGCTCAAGGTCGTGGCCTTCGCCGGCGCCTCCAACTGGCCGATGTGGATCGGCGAGGCGAAGGGCTTCTTCGCCGCCGAGGGCCTGGCGCCCACGCTCGCCATCACGCCGAACTCCCGTCAGATGGCCTCCGACGTCTTCGGCGGCGTCTTCGACATCGCGCTGACCTCGATCGACAACGTCGTCGCCTATGTCGAGGGACAGGGCGAGGCGGCCTTGCCGGGCCAGGCCGATTTCGCCGCCTTCATGGGCGTCGACGACGGCATGCTGGCGCTGATGGCCGTGCCGGGCACGCCCGACATCCGGGCCCTGAAGGGCAAAGCGGTGGCGGTCGACGCCGTCACCACCGGCTTCGCTTTCGTGCTGCGCGAGGCGCTGGTGAAATCCGGCTTCGCATCCTCCGACATCGAGTTCGTGGCCGTCGGCGGCGGGGCGCAGCGCCTCGCTGGCCTCAACGAGCGGAAGTTCGCGGCGACGCTGCTCAACGCGCCGCTCGATCTCATCGCCGAGGCGAATGGCGCAATCCGCCTCGCCGACATGCGCGGCCTGATCGGGCCCTACCAGGGCATCAGCGGCATGGCGCGCCGCCCCTGGCTGGAGGCGAACCGGCCGCTCGCCGTCGCCTTCGCCAGGGCCTTCCGCCAGAGCGTCGCCTGGCTCGTGGATCCCGCCAACAAGGCGGAGGCGATCGTCATCCTCAGGGCGCGCCTGCAGGGCACCGGTCCGGAGCTCGCCGAGAGGATCCATGCCAGGCTCACGGATCCCGACCGCGGCATCCGGCGCGACCTGTCGCTGGATCGCGCCGGCATCGAGACGGTGCTGCGGCTCCGCTCGCAATTCGCGAGCCCGCCGAAGGCGCTCGCCGATCCCGGCCGCTACATCGACGCGTCGGTTCTCGCGGCGGCCGGCTGAGCCGGCTGCGGCAAATAGAGGAGAGCGGAAAGCCGATGCCCTATTTCGTCATCCACGCGCTCGACCGGCCAGGCGCGCTCGCCCTGCGGATCGAGCATTACCCAGCCCATCGCGCCTTCCTCGGCGGCAGCGACGCCATGGGCGTGACCGTCGCCGCCTCGGGCCCTCTGCTGTCCGACGACGGGGAGACCATGATCGGCAGCTGCTTCGTGATCGAAGCCGGAGACATTTCCAAGGTCAGGGCCTTCAACGCAGCCGATCCCTTCGCCAAGGCAGGGCTCTGGGAGGCGGTCAGGATCCATCGCTTCGACGTCAGGCGTGGCTCGGTCGGGGCGGCGCACTGAGCCGGCGGGATCAGGCGGCGACCTTGGCGTCGTCCTCGGTCCCCAGCATGCGGCCGGTGTGCCGCTGCGCCCAGGATTCGGCCGCGCCGGCGCCGATGCCGAGGCGCTTGAGCACCTCCATCGCCACGTCGACGCCGGGTGCCCGGCCGGCGTCGACCACCGGGAAGAGGCCGATGCCGGCGAAGCGCGCGGCATCGCCCGGCGTCCCGACGACGGCGATCCGCGCGAGATCGGGATAGAAGCGCTCGGCCACCGGCGTCATGCGGCTGGAGACTTCGAATGAGGGCTCGGTCAGCACGCTGATCCGCCGTCCTTCCATGGCGATCGGATTCCAGATGCGCGGGTCGCCGATGTCGCCGAAGGAGACGCGGTAGCCGTCGGCTGTCGCCTCGCGCAGCCGCTTGGCGTCCCTCTCCAGCGCGGCGTAGTCGATATCGAATTCCGTGAGCGCGTCGGCGACGGTCCGTCCCACAGGTCCCATGCCGGCGATGAAGACGGGTCCCGCCAGCTCGCGCGGCTGCAGCTCCGGATCGTTGGCGATCTGCCGCCTGCGCCGCAGCCGCCCGGCCAGATCGCGGCCGAGATCGGCCAGGGTCGGCGTCGCGGCGATGGTCAACGCCACGGCCGCGATCAGGATGGCGCTGCGGTCTTCGCCGACCAGGGCGCGCACCGTGGGCAGGCTGAGGATCACGAAGGCGAATTCGGAGCCCTGCGCCAGCAGGAAGCCGAGCTGCGCCGAGCCCGGCACCGACCAGCGGAAGACGAGGCTCGCCGCGCCGTTCAGCAGGATCTTCGCCGCCAGCAGCCCGAGCGCCACGAGGATGACGATCGGCCAGGCGCGCGCCAGAGTGGCGAGGTCGAGCGTCAGGCCGATCGACACGAAGAAGAAGCCGAGCAGCAGGCCGCGGAACGGCTTGATCTCGGACTGGATGATCGCCCGGTAAGGCGTGTCGGCCAGCATCATTCCGCCGAGGAAGGCGCCGAGCGTCAGCGAGAGGCCGGCGAATCCGGTGGCGAGGCCGGCGGCCAGCGCCACCAGGAGGGCCATCGCCGTAAAGACCTCCTCGTTGCGGCTGCGCGCCACCAGGTCGAACAACGGACGCACGACGAAGCGCGCCAGCAGAACCGCCAGAGCGAAGGCGGCGGCCGCCTTGGCGAGCGCCATGCCCGCGGTCGGCAGCATCTCCTGCCCGCTGCCCAGCGCGGTGGCGACGATGAGGAGGAAGATGGCGGCGACGTCCTGGAACACCAGGATCGCCGTGGCGGTCAGGCCGACCGGGCAGCTCTGCTGGTGCTTCTCGGCGATGATGCGCGCCACCACCGCGGTGGAGGAGAGCGCCAGCGTCGCCCCGACCAGACCGGCGGCGAGCGGCGGCAGGCCGGCGAGCCAGGCGGCGAGGCCGATGCCGAGCGTCCCGAACGCCACCTGCACGGGACCGAAGCCGAAGATGTCTCCCGCCTGCTGGCGGAGCCGTTTGAAGGAGAAATGCAGTCCGATGTCGAAGAGCAGGAAGACGACGCCGAGCTCGGCCAGCACCGTCACCGTCGGACCCGGGCCGACGAGTCCGCCGGCATTGAGCAGCAGGCCGAGCAGCAGATAGCCGACGATCGGGCTCAGGCCGAACGCCCGCGAGGCGATGGCCGCCACGACGCCCAGCGCCAGCAGCCACACAACGGGCATCAGGGCATCGACGAGCGCATGCTCCATCAGGCGACGCCGCAGGCGAGATGCTTCACCGAGCCCGAGCGCGCATCGCCGACCGCGAAGATGCCCGGCTTCATGGTTGCGTGGGGCGAGGGGCGGAGGTCGCGCCGCTGCACGCGGATCACCCGCGTGTCGCCCCTCGCGCGGCCGGAGACCAGGATCTGACGGTCGTTGAAGAGGTCCGTCTCGCCGGTCAACTGGCGCGCGACATGGGTCGTGAAGACGTTGGGAGCGCCATGCTTGTCGAGGTCGAAGATCTCGATCGCGCAGCCCAGCACCAAAAAGAAATCGACGCTGCGCTGGCCGCGCCCGAAGGCATGCGCCCCATCGGGCAGGCTTTCCTCGCGGCCGTAGCTCGCGACGCGCGCGGCCTGCTCCCCGCTCAGCCGCGGGAAGGTCAGCGCGGCGCGCTCGTAGGGGTCGCTCGGATCGGCCGCCGCCTGGCTCTCGGGATTCGGATCGAGGATCGTCATCATACCCGGTTAGGGGTGCTCATGCCGATCTGCGAAATGCAGGGTGCTCTGTCGCCGACTAACGACGCCCGAATGGTGGTTCGGATCGGAGGATTGGAAGCGCATCGAAAGAACCTATAGCATCAGAGCTCTGCAGAAGAAGAGACTCTTGGCTTCGACGAGGATGAACGTGCGGGTCCGTCGCAACCGGCATTGTCTGCTGCTTCCCGTTCCAGCATAACGGCTGGAAGAGGAGATCGGCATGAAAGCGCGCATCCAATGGGTCGAGGGCCGCACCTTCGTGGGCGAATCCGGCAGCGGCCATGCCGTCGTGATGGACGGCGCGCCGGAGCATGGCGGCCGCAATCTCGGCCTCCGGCCGATGGAGATGCTGCTCGTCGGCATGGGCGGCTGCACCGCCTTCGATGTCGTGATGATCCTCGAGAAGGCGCGCCAGCCGATCGAGGATTGCATCATCGACGTCACGGCCGAGCGCGCCACGGAAGACCCCAAGGTCTTCACCAAGATCCATCTCGACTATCGCTTCGTCGGCGACGGGCTCTCCGAGGCGCAGGTCGAGCGCGCGGTGAAGCTATCCAGGGAGAAATACTGTTCGGCTACGATCATGCTCGCGAAGACCGCCGAGGTGACGGCCTCCTGGCGGATCGAGCCGGCGCGGGGCGCATCCCGCAAGGCCGGCTGAGCCGCCATCGGCCGCCGGCGGTCAGGCGAGACCCAGCGTCACCCCCGCGAGCGCGATCGCCGCTCCGCCGATCCGGGCGATCCAGGGGTTCCGGGGCGGCAAGGCCAGCCGGCCCAGCCCGAGGCCTGCCGCATGCAGCGCCGCCGTGGCGATCAGGAAGCCGCCGGTAAAGCCAGCCACGCCGCCGGTCGCCTCGGCGCCGTGAGCGAAGCCGTGGGCCGCGCCGAAGACGGCGAGCAGAACAGCGCCGAGCGCGATCGGCGCCTGCAGGCCCGTCGCGACCGCGAGGCCCAGCAGCACGACCGAAGCGGCGATCATCATCTCCACCGTCGGCAGGACGAAGCCCAGCCGGGCCAGCGCGAAGCCGGCCAGCATTGCCGTCAGGAAGGCGGCCGGCCAGGCCAGCATGGCGGAGCGGCCGCGCATGGCCGCCCAGAGGCCGACCGTCAGCATCGCCAGCAGATGGTCGAGGCCGCCGAAGGGATGCATGAACCCGGACGCGAAGCCCGTCGTATCGTGACCGGTGTGAGCCATGGCGGGCGTCGCCAGCAGAAGGAAGGGAGTGAGAAGACGAAAGGCTTTCATGACAGGCTCTCCTGGGTCGGTCCGTCGCGCATCATCCACGCTCCATCGGCTGCGGTCCAGTTCCCCGATCGACGCTGCGAGGGGGCATCCTCAGGCCGGCTCCGGAATGACGGAGACATGGGCGGCGGCGACGCGCCAGCCCTCCCCTGTGCGGATCCAGACCTGGCTCTGGCGGCCGACCTTGCCGGCCATGGAGGACCGCCGGAACAGCGTCCAGGCCGTCCCCATGTCGTGGCCGTAGGTGGTGATGATCGTGCGCTCCAGGCTGCGCTCCAGCCCCAGCGGCGAGCGCGCGGCGCGGAAGGCCGCGATCTCCTCGAAGCCGTAGAGGTTCTCGGCGATGCCGTAGCGGATGGTGCGGGGGCTGTTAAGGAACAGGCGGTCGAGCGTATCCACGTCGTTGGTGGTCAGCGCTTTCTCGTAGGCCGCGAAGGCGGCCTCGACCTCGGCCTTCACCTCGGGAATGTCGATCTCCATCGTCCCTGTCCTCACTCCGCGACGGGCGCCCGCGCCACGCCCTCCTGCTCCAGCCGATGGGCGGCGGCGAGCGCCAGCGCCTCGCGGCCGGGAGCGGCGATGATCTGCACGCCGATGGGCAGGCCCTGTTCCGGCCATATCGGCGCCGCCACGACCGGCAGGCCGATGAACGAGATCGGCTGGGTGTAGATGCCGAGGTTCGGCCGCACCGGCAGCTCCTGGCCATCGAGCACGAAGCTCTTCTGCTCGACCAGCGGGGCCGAGACGGGAGTCGCCGGCGCGAGGATCAGGTCGACCTCGTCGAAGAGCCTCAGCACCGCGTCCCTGTACCAGCGGCGGAACTTCTGGGCGCGGACGTACCATTCGCCGGGCAGCATCGCCCCGGCGATCAGCCGGTCGCGCACCTCGGGGTCGAAGTCCTGCGGGCGCTCGCGGATGCGCTCGCGATGCAGGGCGGCGCCTTCGACCATGGTGATGGCGAAGGCGGCGGCGCGGGCGCGATGCGCCTCGGGAATCTCGACGCTGCGCGACGCGCCGAGCGCCGCCGCGGCCCCGTCGACGGCCGTGAAGGCCGCGGGCGAGCCCATACGGGCGAAATAGCCGCCGGCGCGCACGATCCTGAGGCCGCCGATGCCTTTGGCCAGCGCCGGCGCCGTGGGCTCGGGATTGCCGCCGTCGCAGGCGGGATCGTCCGGGTCCGGCCCGCGCAGCGCGTCGAAGGCGAGCGCCAGATCCATGGCCGAGCGGGCGAGCGGCCCCAGATGGTCGAGGCTCGCGACGAAGGGGAAAGTCCGCGCCCGGGAGAGCGCGCCATAGGTCGGCTTGAGCCCGAACAGCCCGCAGAGCGAGGCCGGCACGCGGATCGAGCCGTTGGTGTCGGACGCCAGCGTGATCGCGGCGAGTCCGCCTGCCGCCGCGCCGCCCGAGCCGCCGGAGGAGCCGCCGGTCATGCGGGCGGTGTCATGCGGATTCAGCGACGCCCCGTCATGCGCGTTGCGGCCGGTGAAATCATAGGCGTATTCGCCCATGTTCAGCGCGCCGAGCAGCACCGCCCCGGCGGCGTCCATGCGCGTGACGAGGGCCGCGTCCCGCGGCGCCGGAGCGTGGTCGCGGTTGATCTTCGATCCGGCGCGCGTGACGAGGCCGGCGACGTCGAAGAGGTTCTTCACCGCATAGGGCACGCCGGCGAGCGCCGGCAAAGCCTCGCCGCGCAGGCGGGCGGCGTCGATCGCGTCGGCAGCAGCGAGAGCGCGGTCGGCGGTGACGTCGGTGTAGGCGTTGAGCTTCGGGTTCCGCGCCGCGATGGCGGCGAGATGCGCCTCGGCGACGGCGCGAGCGCTCGTCTCGCCGGCGCGCACGGCGGCGGCGATGGCGTGCGCCGGCTGCCGCGTCCAGTCGGTCATGGCTGGCCCTCGCGCGCCCTGAACACTGGAGCGGTCTCGGCCTCGTCGGTGAGCGGGAAATCGAGGAACAGGCGCGCGAGCCGGAAGGCGACCGCGAGATTGGCCTCGACCTCCGGCGCAAACTCCGGCGTCAGCGGCAGGCCGAGCGCCTCGGCCATGGCGGCGGCATAGGCCTTCACGTCGGGGATCGTCGGCTCGGCCATGGCGTCAGCCCTTCGCGAGGGTGGCGACATAGGCCCGCCAGCCGCCGTGATGGGAGATGTCTTCCGCGCCCTTCAGGCCTTCCGGCTCCACGAGGAAGCCCTTGGGCGCGGTGCCGTCCGCCAGCTTCACCGTGCCGATGCCGAGCGGGGCCGGGATGCCGGCGACGAAACGGCCGAAGCCCTCGGGCGGCAGGGCCCAGACCTCGGTCTGGATGGCGGCGCCTTCCCCCTCGCCGATGCGCAGCAGCCCCGGCCGCTTCGGCGGGCCGCCAGCGAGCGCGTGGAAGCGGTAGTCGCGGGTCGTGGCGACGGCGCGGCGGAAGACGCCGCCGTTGCCGGTGAGCTCGTGGTTAAGCGGCATGCCGGAGAGATGCGCGCCGACCACGACGATCTCGATCAGGCCGTCGGCGGCGGAGGAAGCTAGCGGCGCCTCGGACGCCGGCAGAGCCGCGCTGGTAGCGCCGAGCGCCAAGCCTGAGGCCGCATGGAAGGCGCGGCCGAACGCCGCCAGCCGCCCGTCCTGCCCCGCCGGAGCGATGAAGGTCAGCCCCGCCGCGCGGCCGTCAGGCCGGAAAGGGCCCGGCGCTGCCAAAGCGCAGAGATCGAGCAGGTTGACGAAGTTGGTGTAGGTGCCGCAGCGGCTGTTCGGCCCGATCGGATCGGTGGCGAGATCAGCGAGCGTCGGCGAGACCGGCGTCGTCGGCACCGCGAGCATCGAGATGCCGCCCCAGACAGCGGCGGTTTCACGCTTCAGCGCCTGCAGGCGGTATTGCGCCTTGAAGAGCTGGCTCGCCGAGAAGCCGTCGGCGGCCGCGACGATGCGGCGCGTGACCGGATGCACGATGTCGGGCTCGCGGGCCAGCACCTCGCTCATGGCGGCGCGGCGCTCCGCCACCCAGGGGCCCTCGTAGAGCAGCGCCGCCGTCTCGAAGAACGCCGTCATGTCGATGGGCCGGAGCGTGGCGCCCATGGCCTCGAGCTGGGCCAGGGCCGCGCGATAGGCAGCCTCCTGGGCCGCATCGCCGAAGAAGCGCAGGTCCTCCTCGCGCGGCACGCCGATCACCGGGCGCGGCTCGGCTTCCGCCGGCCGGACGGGGATGGCGCGGCTGTAGGGATCGGCAGCGTCGTAGCCGGCCATCGCTCCATAGGCCTCCCAGGCGTCTTCGACCGTGAGCGCGAAGACCGAGACGCAATCGAGCGTGCGGCAAGCCGGCACCACGCCACGCGTGGAGACGGCGCCGACACTGGGCTTCAATCCGACGATGTTGTTGAGCGCCGCCGGCACGCGGCCGGAGCCCGCCGTGTCGGTGCCGAGCGCGAAGCTTACAAGCCCCGCGGCGACCGCGACGGCGGAGCCCGACGACGAGCCGCCGGGCACCAGCGACGGGTCGATGGCGTTGAGCGGCACCGGATAAGGCGTGCGCACGCCGACGAGGCCGGTCGCGAACTGGTCGAGGTTGGTCTTGCCGATCAGGATCGCGCCGGCTTCCTGCAGCCGCCTGACCGCGTCCGCCGTTTCGGCCGGGGTGTAGGCGTAGCCCGGGCAGGCGGCGGTGGTCGGTAGGCCGGCGACGTCGATGTTGTCCTTGACCGCGAAGGGCACGCCCCAGAGAGCGTGCTTCGCCGGATCGAAGGGCGGCGGCAGCGCGGGCTCCTCCACGAGCGTGATGAAGATGCCGGGGTCGCCGAGCGCCGCGATGCGCTGCGTCACCGCCGCAACCAGCGCTTCGGGCGTGCCGCCTTCCGCATAGAAGGCGCGCACCGCCGCGAGGGTGGGCGCGGCGGGCAAGGCAGGCGAATCCGTCATACGGGCGACCTTCCTCGATTTCCGCCATTCATCGGACGTTCCCCGCTTGGCCAAGCTTGATGCTGATCGTGCAAGCGACGTGCCGAGGCCAACCGCTGCCGCCGTGCTCCGGCATGCCCCTTGCTATTTTCCGCCGGGTCAACGTGGCGGCGGGGGCCGCCGGAGACCCTGCCTGAAAAAACGGCGTCTGGTGCCTAGGGAGCGATCAATCATGACCAACGGCTTCATCGATCGGCGGCGGATGCTCGCCACGGGCCTCGCCGCTGGCGCGCTGCTCGCCGCGCCCGGCCGGGCGGCGGCGCAGGCCGCCAAATTGAAGATGATCCTCAACTGGCGCTACCAGGGCCCGCAGAGCTGGTTCTTCCAGGCGCAGGACATGGGCTTCCTCAAGGAGGAGGGCGTCGAGCTGGAGATCGACCAGGGCGAGGGCTCAGCCGCCGCCATCACCAAGGTGGCGACGGGCGCCTATGATGTCGGCTTCGGCGACATGAATGCGCTGATCGACCTCGCCTCCAAGAATCCCGGCGACGCGCCGCTCGCGGTCTATGCCATGTTCAACAACCCGCCCTTCACCATCGCGGTGAAAGCGGACAGCCCGATCCGCACGCCGAAGGACCTCGAAGGCAAGACGATCGGCGGACCGGCCAACGACGCGGCGCTGAAGCTCTTCCCTGCCCTCGCCAAGCTCGCGGGCGTCGACGCTTCCAAGGTGACGATCACCAACATGCAGCCGAACCTGCGCGAGCAGATGCTGCAGCGCGGGCAGGTCGACGGCGTGTTCGGCTTCGTCAACACCATCGCCTTCTCGGCCAAGCTCGCCGGCATCGACGCGGACAAGGACTTCCGCTTCATCAACTACGTCGATTACGGGATGGACCTCTATTCCAACACGCTCGTCGTCTCGAAGAAGCTGGCGAAGGACAACCCGAAGGCGGTGGCCGGCCTCGTGCGCGCCTTCAATCGCGGCCTCACCGAGACGCTGAAGGACCTGGACAAGGCGGTGGACGCCGTCGCCAAGCGCGAGCCGCTGATCAAGAAGGACGTCGAGAAGGCGCGGCTCGTCGCCACGCTCAAGGCCGAGATGAGCCACCCTGAGGCGCAGAAGATCGGCATCGGCGACGTCGACGACGCCCGCTTCAAGCGCTCGATCGCCACGGTGGTCGAAGCCAATCAGCTCCCCCGCACGCCCGCGCCGGAAGAGATCTTCTCCCGCGCCTTCCTGCCGCCGGCGGCGGAGCGCATCCGCACGCTGGGCGTTTGATCGCGCACTCTGCCGTCAATAGGCTCGGCGGCGGCGGCAAGAGAACGGGAAGGGGCGGAGTTTGGATCTCGGGTTGAACGGCAAGGTCGCGGTCATCACCGGGCCGGCCAAGGGCATGGGCGCGGCGATCTCGCTGGCCTTCGCCAGGGAAGGCTGCCGGCTGGCGCTCGTGGGCCGCGACACGGCGGCGATCGAGCCGGTGGCGGCGGAGGCGCGCGCCTTGGGCCGCGAGGCGATCGTCGTCGCCTGCGACCTCACCGACGCAGCGGCCTGCGATCGCATGGCCGAGGAGACGCTGCAGGCCTTCGGCGGCATCGACATCCTCATCAATGTCGCCGGCGGCTCCGGCCCGATGGGCAAGACCGGGGCGGAGACGACGCCGGATGAATTCGACGAGATCGTCACACTCAACATGAACGGCTGCTTCCACACGATCCGCGCCGTCGCGCCGGCGATGATCGGGGCGCGCTCCGGCAAGATCGTCAATGTCGGCGGCACTTTCGGCATGCGCGGCAAGGCCGGGCGCCTCGCCTATTCCGCCTCGAAATGGGGACTGCGCGGCATCACCAAGAGCTTCGCGCTGGAGCTCGGCGAGCACAACATCAACGTCAATTGCGTGGCGCCCGGCATGGTCGACGGGCCGCGCTTCCGCGGCAAGGTCGTGCCGACGATGGCGAAAAAGCTCGGCATCAGCGAGGAGGAGGCCGCGGCGCGCCATGCGGCGGATTACGCGCTGAAGCGCATCACGCTCGACGAGGATATCGCGAACGCCTGCCTCTTCCTCGCCTCCGAGGTCTCGCGCCAGATCACCGGCGTCGATCTGCCCGTGGACGGCGGCTGGGCCGCGCTATGACCTCTCCCCTGTTCGATCTCGCGATCACCGGCAGCACGGTCGTCACGCATGAGGGCCGCATGCGCGCCGACATCGGCATCACGGGCGAGGCGATCGCCGCTATCGCCGCTCCGGGCGCACTGGGGCCGGCGAAGGAGACGCTCGATGCGGCGGGCCTGCATGTGCTCCCCGGCGCGATCGACGTGCATGTGCATTTCCGCGACCCCGGCATGGCGCATAAGGAGGATTGGGACACCGGCACCGCCGCGGCGGCGATGGGCGGCGTCACCACCGTCTTCGAGATGCCCAACACCTTTCCGCCGACCGGTACGCCGGAGGCGCTGGCCGACAAGTTCGAGCGCGCCAGGCCGGCGCGGATCGACTTCGGCCTCTATGGCCTCCTCGCCGAGGACAACATCCAGCATCTGGAGGCGCTGATCGCCGGCGGCGCAGCAGCCTTCAAATGCTTCATGGGCAACACCACGGGCAACCTGCCAGCGCCCTCCACCGGCGCGATGCTGGAGGGTTTCGAGATCATCGCCCGCCACGGCCACCGCATCTCGCTGCATGCCGAGACGGCGTCGATCATGGCCTGGCGGCAGGAGCGGCTAATGGCGGCGGGCAAACGCGCGCCGCTCGACCATTTGTCGGCTCGCCCCGCGGTCGTCGCGGTCGAGGCGGTCAGCCGCGCCGCCGTGCTCGCGGAATGGACGGGCGCGCGCATCCATGTGCTGCATATCTCCTCGGCCGACGAGCTCAGGCCGCTGCGCGAGGCGCAGCAGCGCGGCGTCGACATCACCGGCGAGACCTGCCCCTGCTATCTCATGCTGGATTCGGAGGACTACGCGCGGCTCGGACCCATCATCAAGGTCAATCCACCGATCCGCGAGCCGCACCACAAGGAGACGATCTGGCAGGCGCTCAGCGACGGCACGATCGGCCTCATCGCCACGGATCATGCGCCGCATGCGCCGGAGGAGAAAACGATCCCCGACATCTGGGAGGCCGCCGCCGGCTTCCCCGGCGTCGAGACGCAGATGCCGCTGATGCTGACCGCGGTCAACGAGGGCCGCATCACTCTGGAGCAATACGTGCGGATGTCGTCCTTCGAGCCCGCCCGCGCCTTCGGCCTCGCTCCGATCAAGGGCCGGATCGCCGTGGGCAGCCACGCCGATCTCGCCATCGTCGACCTCTCCGCCGAGGACATGATCGACCAGGCGAAGCTGCATTCGCTGCGCTCGCGCATCACGCCCTTCCACGGCGTCTCTGTGCGCGGGTTGCCCGTGCACACGATCAGCCGCGGTCGTTTCGTGATGAAGGGCCGCAAGCTCGTCGAGGACAGCCGCGGCCACGGCCGCTCCGTGCATGCGATCCAGAGGATGCCGGCGCCGCAACCGCGCCGCACCGACGAAAGCCTCGCGGCGCTGCTTTCCGGCTGACCTTTGCGCCTGAATCTGGCATGCGGATTGCTGATTGACGGGCTCCGAACAGGGAGGTTCGCCATGGTCATCCGCTCCGCCGTCCGCCTGCTCGCGGCCGCCGCCGCCACCGCATTCGCCGCGGGCTCGGCCGTCGCGCAGGCGCCCACGCCGATCAAGTTCACGCTCGACTGGAAGCTGCAGGGCATCCACGCGTGGTATTATCACGCGCGCGAGAAGGGCTATTTCGCGGCCGAGAAGCTCGACGTGACGATCGACCAGGGCGAGGGCTCCGGCGTCACCGTCACGCGCATTATGGGCGGCGCCTACGATGCCGGCTTCGGCGACCTCGGCGCGATCATCCAGAACGCCGTGCAGAAGCCCGGCGAGCAGCCGGTGATGGTCTATCAGATCTACAACCAGCCGCCTTTCGCGCTGGTGACGCGCGTGACCAGCGGCATCAATTCGCTCAAGGACATCGAGGGCAGGCTGCTCGGCTCGCCCGCCGGCTCCATCGCGCTCCGGCTGTTCACGCCGCTGATGCGCATGAACAACCTCGACCCCGCCAAGGTGAAGATCACCAACATGGCGCCCAACCTGCAGGAGACCATGCTGCTGCAGAACCAGGTCGACCTCATCGCCGGCTTCTCGGTGACGAGCTACATGAACATCATCGCGCAGAAGCAGGATCCGGATAAGGACTTCCGCTGGTTCTACTTCGGCGATTACGGTCTCGACCTCTATTCCAACGGCGTGATGGTCTCGCAGAAGCTCATGAAGGAGAAGCCGGAGGCGGTGAAGGGCCTGGTCAGGGCGATCAACCGCTCGATCCGCGAATGCGCCGCGGCGCCCGACTCCTGCATCGACGCGCTCGCCAAGGCCGAGCCGCTGCTGAACAAGGAGATCGAGAAGCGGCGCATGCTGCTCGCCTTCAACAAGCAGATGCTGACGCCGGAGGCCGAGGCCCGCGGCCTCGGCGACGTCGACGAGAAGCGGCTGCAGGCCACGATCGACACGATCGTCGAGGCCTATTCGCTGCCCCGCAAGCCGGAGATGGCGGAGGTCTTCAGCCGCGCCGCCCTGCCCCCGCGCGAGGAGCGGCTGATGAAGCTCGTGACCAACTGACGCCGATGGCGGCGGCTTTCGAAGGCGGCATCCTCAAGGCCGACGGCAGGGCCGAGCCCGGGCGCATCGCGCTGACGGGCGGTCGCTTCTCGGCTGTCGCGCCCGGCGGGTCGGCGGGAGGGACGCTGATCCTGCCCGGCCTCGCCAACGCGCATGACCACGCCAGGCCGCTGTCGCCGACCTCCTTCGGAGCCGCCAACCGCCCGCTGGAGGGCTGGCTGCTCAGGCTCGCCGCGATGACGGCGCAGGACCCTTACGCCGCAGCGGCCGCGCCCTTCGCCCGTGCCGCGCGCTCGGGCTGCACCTCGATCATGGCGCATTACACGCGAGCCCATGGGCCGATGCCCTTTCCCGACGAGGTGAAGCTGGTGGCCAAGGCCGCCGCCGATGTCGGCGTGCATGTCGCCTTCGCGGTGGCGATGCGCGACATGAACCCGCTGGTCTACGGCGATCATGCGCCGCTGCTGAAGAGCCTGCCCGCGGCGGCGCGCGAGGAGGCGTCGCGCTTCTTCGCGCAGCCGCAGCCGCCGATCGAGGCGCAGATGGCGCTGGTCGAGGCCGTGGCCGAGGCGGCGCATGGCCCGCGCTTCACGGTGCAGTACGGCCCCACGGGCATGCAATGGTGCTCGCGGCCGCTGCTGGAGGCGGTGGCCGAGGCCTCGGCCAGGAGCGGCCGGCGCGTCCACATGCATTTCCTGGAGACGCGCTACCAGCGCGACTGGGCGGATGCCCATTGTCCGCAGGGCGCGGCGCAATACCTCAAGGATGTCGGCCTGCTGTCGCCGCGCCTCACGCTCGCGCATGCGGTCTGGGCCAACGACCGCGATCTCGAACTGATCGCCGAGAGCGGCGCCACGATCGCCACCAACGCGAGCTCCAACCTGCATCTGCGCTCCGGCATCGCGCCCATCGGCAAGGCCATCCGCCTCGGCTGCAAGGTGGCGGTGGGCATGGACGGCTCGGCCCTCGACGAGGACGACGACATGCTGCGCGAGATCAGGCTCGGCCATTTTCTGCATGCGGGCTGGGGCTACGACGAGGCCGTCCCGCGCGAGCGCTACCTCTTCGACGCGGTCGCCAACGGCCGCTTCGCCAATGGCGCGCCGGGCGACGGCGCGATCATGGCGGGAGGCGAGGCGGATTTGGTCGAGATCGACCTGGAGGCCTTGGACCGCGACGCGATCATGCCGGTCGAGCCGATCGACTATCTCTTCGCCCGCGCCACAAGGGCGCAGGTCCGGCGCGTGGTCGCCAACGGCGCCGTCATCGTCGAGGACGGGATGGCGAAGGGCGTCGACCTGCCGGCGATCGAGGCGGAGCTCAGGGCGCGCTACCGCAGCCAGATGGGGCAGCGCGAGGGATTCCTCGCGGCCTGGCCCGCCATCGACCGCGCCATCCTCGCCTATTACCGCGACCGCGTCGGCTGCTGCTGACGGCCGCGCACAGGAGACCGCAAGGCATGCTGACGACGAAGCAGAAGGTGTTCCGCAACTTCTGGTACGCGACGCACCGGATCGACAGCCTGCAGGACGGGCCGAAGGCCTTCACGCTGCTCGGCGAGCGCCTCGTGCTGTTCCTCGACGCGGCCGGCGAGCCGGCGGCGCTGGAGGACCGCTGCTGCCACCGCACGGCGCAGCTCTCCAAGGGCTGGGTCGAGGACGGTTTGATCACCTGCGGCTATCACGGCTGGACCTACGATCGGCAGGGCACGCTGATCAAGATCCCGCAGTTCTCGCCGGACCAGATCGTGCCGCGCCTCGGCGTCAAGCCCTACAAGTGCCAGGCCAGATACGGCTACGCCTGGGTCTGCCTCGGCGAGCCCTTGGCCGACATCCCCGCCTTTCCGGAGGACGAGGATCCCGGCTACCGCCGCATCATGCAGTTCCACCAGACCTGGAAGACGGCGCCTCTGCGCATGATGGAGAATTCCTTCGACAACGCGCATTTCTCCTTCGTGCACAAGGCGACCTTCGGTCAGATCAAGGCGCCCAAGCCCTCGAAATACGAGATCAACGAGACCGATTACGGCTTCGAGGCCGAGACGATCATCGACATCAATAACCCGCCCGCCGCGCATCGCGTCACCGGCACCAGCGAGCCGACCACGCAGCGCCACATGCGCAACAAGTGGTTCATGCCCTTCTGCCGCCGGCTCGACATGGCCTATCCGTCAGGCCTTCGGCACATCATCATGAACTGCGCCACGCCGGTCGACGACGGCACGATCAGCCTCGCGCAGGTGCTCTTCCGCAACGACCGCGAGGAGGATTGCACGACGGACGAACTGCGCGCCTGGGACGCGGTGATCCTCGAGGAAGACCGCGACATTCTGGAATCGACCGATCCCGACACGCCCGTCGACATGGGCCGCAAGGTCGAGGCGCATATGCCCTCCGACAAGCCGGGCATGATCATGCGCAAGCGGCTGACGGAGCTGCTCGCCGCGCATGGCGAGGCCGAAGTCTTCCTCCGCTGAACCGCAAGCCATGCCGCGCCGCGCCTACGTCCACCGCATTCCGGCGGCCGCGCCGGATGATGTGTCCGGCCTCGCCGCAGCCATCGCGGATGGCGGCATCCAGCCCGCCGGCATCGTCGCCATCCTCGGCAAGACCGAGGGCAACGGCTGCGTCAACGATTTCACCCGCGCCTTCGCCACGCGCTCGCTGGTGCAGGAGTTGGCGCGCTATCTCCCTGCCGCCGAGGCGGAGGCCGTGTGCTGCGTCATGTCGGGCGGCACCGAGGGCGGGTTGTCGCCGCATTGGCTGGTCCTGGAGCGGCGTGAGGAAGCGGGCGCTTCTCCCTCTCCGGCTTTGGCCATCGGCCGGGCGCGCAGCCGTCCGCTGATGCCCGAGGAGATCGGTCGGATGGCGCAGGTCGAGGCCGTGGCCGAGGCGGTCGGCCAGGCGATGGCGGATGCCGGCATTGCCGATCCCGACGACGTCCATTTCGTCCAGATCAAGTGCCCGCTGCTGACGGCGGAGCGCATCCGCGAGGCGGCGGCGCAGGGGCGGACGACGGCGGTGCGCGACACGCTGAAATCCATGGGCGTCTCGCGCGGCGCGGCGGCGCTGGGGGTTGGGCTGGCGCTCGGCGAGATCGCCGGCGAGGCCTTGTCCGACGATGTCATCGGGCGGGACGCCGAGCTCTGGTCGGGCCGCGCCTCCACCTCGGCCGGCATCGAGCTCATGGAGAACGAGATCGTCGTGCTCGGCATGTCGGCGGCCTGGGCGGGGCCGCTGGCCGTCGATCATGCCGTCATGGCGGACAATGTCGACGTCGAGCCGGTCCGCGCGGCGCTCCGCCGGCTGGGTCTCGGCGGGGCTGGGCAGCTCGACGCAGCCGAGCGCCAGCGGCTGGTGGCTGTGCTCGCCAAGGCGGAGCCCTCCTCGGACGGGCGCCTGCGCGGCCGGCGGCATACGATGCTGGACGATAGCGACATTTCCGCCACGCGCCACGCGCGTGCCTTCGTGGCCGGCGCGCTCGCCGGGCTCGTCGGCCATGCGGAGATCTTCGTCTCCGGCGGCGCCGAGCACCAGGGCCCCGACGGCGGCGGGCCGGTGGCCGTCATCGTCGAGCGCTGAGGCTGGCACGGAGCTTGCTGCTGCCGGGCCATGAACATGATGGTCCGCCAGGACGAGATGCGGCCGGCCTCCGACCCGCCCCGCGCCGTGATCGCGCTCGAGGAGGCGTCGATCACCTATGGGCGCGGCGCGTCCGCCGTCCAGGCGCTGTCGCCGACGACGCTGAAGATCGCCGAGGGCGATTTCGTCGCGCTCGTCGGCCCCTCGGGCTGCGGCAAGTCGACGATCCTCAAGCTCGTCGCGTCCCTCGTGAGGGCCAGCACCGGCCACGTCTTCGTCGGCGGCCGCGAGGCCGGCGCGGAGAAGGTCGGCATCGGCATGGCCTTCCAGAACCCGACGATGCTGCCCTGGCTAAGGGTGCGCGACAACGTCATGCTGCCCTTGAAGATCGTCGAGCCCTTCCGGAGCGATTACCGCGCCAAGAAGCGCGGCGAATTCCGCGATCGCGCCGAGGCGCTGCTGGAGACCGTCGGGCTCAAGGGTTTCGGCGACAAGTATCCCTGGCAGCTCTCCGGCGGCATGTTGCAGCGGGCCAACCTCTGCCGCGCGCTCATCCACGATCCGCGGCTGCTCCTGCTGGATGAGCCCTTCGGCGCGCTCGACCAGTTCACGCGCGAGGAGCTCTGGGGCGTGCTGCAGCAGCTCTGGCTCGACCGCAAGCCGACCGTGCTGCTCGTCACGCATGACCTGCGCGAGAGCGCTTTCCTCGCGACGCGCATCTGCGTGATGAGCGCGCGGCCTGGTCGGATCATCGCCGACGATGCGGTGCCCTTCGCCAGGCCGCGCACGCTGGAGATGACCTTCGAGCCGGATTTCGTGGCCCTCACGCAGCGGCTCAGGATGCTGATCGTGGAAGCCAGGACGGGGAAGGCGTGACCATGGAGAACCTGTCCGAGCAGGTCTGGCGCAGGGCCAAGTCGGGGCTCCTGATCCTCGCCTTCTTCCTGCTCTGGGAGCTGTTCTGCATCGTCTTCGGCATCAAGGAGATCGTGCTGCCGCGGCCGACCGCGGTGATGCAGGCGCTCTGGGAGTTCTTCCCCGGCATCCGCCCGCATCTCATGCAGACGCTCTACACGACGCTCGTCGGCTTCGCGCTCGGCGTCTTCGTCGGCGTCGTCATCGGCGCGCTGATCGGCGTGTCGCGCACGGCCTATGACACGGCCTATCCTCTGCTCGTCGGGTTCTCGTCGATCCCCAAGGTCGCCGTGGTGCCGATCTTCGTGCTGTGGTTCGGCGCCGGCACGACGCCGGCGATCCTGACCTCGATGGTGATCTGCGTCTTCCCGATCGTGGTCAATGTCGCGACCGGCCTCGCCACCACCGAGCCGGAGCTGGAGGACGTGCTGAAGGCGCTCGGCGCCACCAAGCTCGACATCCTGTGGAACGTCGGCCTGCCGCGCGCCATGCCCTATTTCTTCGCCTCGCTGAAGGTGGCGATCACGCTCGCCTTCGTCGGCACGGTGCTGTCGGAGACGGTGGCCTCCAACCGCGGCATCGGCAACCTGATGATGATCGCCTCTTCGAACTTCAACGTGCCGCTGGTCTTCGCCGGGCTGTTCCTGCTCGCGGGGCTGGGCGTCGCGCTCTACGTCATCTTTTCGCTGATCGAGCGCCGCGTCGCCGGCTGGGCGATGCGCAAGCAGGATTTCGCGATGGCTTGAGCGCCGTCGCCCGCCAAACGGAGAGACCCATGAGCGCCGCCACTGCCGAGCCCGTCATCGTCCGCCGCCTCGCCGATCTCGAGACCTTCAAGATCAAGGACGCCGACACCAACTACTTCGCGCTGATCGCCGACCCGATCCGCGACGCCACGCCCTTCATGGCCTTCGTCGAGATCTTCGAGCCGGGCGGGCGCACGCCCTGGCATCATCATGGCCACGCCCATGAGATGTTCTTCGTGCTCTCGGGCGAGGGCAAGTCGGTCTGCAACGGCGAGGAGATCCCGCTGAAGAAGGGCGAGAGCCTCATCGTGCGGCCCGGCAACGACCATGAGATCGTCAATACGGGCAGCGAGAAGCTCTATTGCCTGACGCTGATGGTGCCGAACGAAGGCTTCGCCGAGCTCGTGCGCAGCGGCTACCCCGTGCCGCTGACCGAGGGCGACCGCAAGGTCATCGCCGCCTGAGAGGCGGCGAGCCAGGACGATGAGCGCCATCCCCACCATCGATTGCGCCGGCCTGGGCACGGCCGCCGGCGACCTCAGGCTGGCGCGCGAGATCGGCGCCGCCGCCAGAGGGCCGGGCTTCTTCGCCATCCTCGGACATGGCGTCGATGCGGCGCTGATCGAGGGCATGTTCGCCGCGGCGCGCGGCTTCTTCGCCCGTCCCGTCGCGGAGAAGGCCGCGCTCTCGATCAGGCGCTCGCCGCATAACCGCGGCTATGTCGGGCTCTCCGAGGAGGCGCTGGACCCCGCGAAGGGCGCCGACCGCAAGGAGGCCTTCAACATCGGCCTCGATCTTCAAGCCGACCATCCCGAGGTGGTCGCCGGCAAGCCGTTCCGCGGCGTCAACCTCTGGCCGGAGGACGCGGCTTTCCGCCAGACCGCGCTCGCCTATTTCGACGCGGTCTGGAAGCTCGGCGTGGCGCTGCACCAGCCGATCGCGCTCGATCTCGGCCTGCCGCCGGACTGGTTCGCCGCTTCGCTCGATGCGCCGCTGGCGACGCTGCGCCTGCTCAGCTATCCGCCGGCCGCCGTCGGCGGCGCCATCGCGGGCGCCGGCGAGCACACCGACTACGGAAACCTCACGCTCCTGATGACCGACGACGCCGGCGGGCTTGAGGTGAAGAGCCGCGACGGCGCATGGCTCGCCGTGCCGCACGCGCCCGGCGCCTTCATTGTCAACATCGGCGATTGCCTGATGCGTTGGACCAACGATGTCTATGTCTCGACGCCGCATCGTGTGACGCATCGCAGCCCGCGCGAGCGGCTGTCGCTCGCCTTCTTCCTCGATCCCAACCCCGACGCTGAGGTGGCCGCCATCCCGACCTGCGTCTGGCCCGGCCGGCCGGCGCGCTATCCGCCGGTCTCGGGGGCCGCCTATCTCAGGGAGCGGCTCGACGCCACCTACGCGCACCGCAAGGAAGGCTGACTGCCGCGAAAACGGGCAGCGGTGAATTCGCTTTAGGCATCCGACGCCGCCAGGCCCGCGCCGCCGCCGTGGCACAAGCTTTGCTGTTCAACGAACCGATCCGCCGCAAGCCCAAGGAGACGCCACGCCATGTCCATCGATCTCTCCCGCCGCCATCTTCTGCAGGGCGCTTCCGCCGGCGCGGCCGCTGCGGCCCTCGGCCTGCCCCTGCCTGCGCTGGCGCAGGGCGCCGTCACCATCGGCATCGTCTATGTCGGGCCGAAGGATGATTTCGGCTGGAACCAGGCGCATGCCGTCTCGATCGGCGCGCTGAAGGCGACGCCCGGCGTCAAGATCGTCGAGGAGGAAAATGTCGCGGAGACCGCAGCGGTGATGAAGTCGATGGAATCGATGATCAATCTCGAAGGCGCGAACCTGATCCTCGCGACTTCCTTCGGCTACTTCAACCCGTTCATGGTCGACGCGGCCAAGAAGTATCCCAAGGTCACCTTCCGCCACGCTGCGCCGCTCTGGGAGAAGGGCAAGCATCCGGACAACGCCGGCAGCTATTTCGGCTATCTCGACCAGGCGCATTACGTGAACGGCGTCGCCGCCGGCCTCTCGACCAAGTCCGGCAAGATCGGCTTCGTCGCGGCCAAGCCGATCTCGACCGTGCTGCGCAACATCAATTCGGTGCTCTGGGGCGCGCGCTCGGTCAATCCCAACGCCACGGTGCAGGTGATCTTCACCGGCGACTGGGCCCTGCCCGTGCGCGAGGCGGAGGCCGCCAACGCGCTGATCGGCGCGGGCTGCGACATCCTCACCTGCCACGTCGACAGCCCGAAGGTGGTGATCGAAACGGCGGAGCGGCGGGGCGTGAAGAGTCTCGGCCACAACGCCAGCCAGGCGCCGCTGGCGCCCAAGGGCTTCATCACCGGCGCGGAATACAAGTGGGAGACGATCTACAAGGCCTTCGCCGACGCCATCGGCAAGGGCCAGACCGTGCCGAACGTGCTCTTCGGCGGCTATGACAAGGATATGGTGCGCAACACCGCATTCGGCGCTGGCGCCGAGGAGCCGGCGCGCAAGGCCGCCGAGGCGGCGATCGCCGATCTCAAGGCCAACAAGCCTATCCTCAAGGGCCCGGTGAAGGACAACAAGGGCAACGTCGCCCTGCCCAACGCCTCGGGCTACGACAACTTCGACCGGGTGCTGGACGGCATGAACTTCCTGGCCGACGGCGTCCAGGGGTCGATCACCTGACGTGAGCGGAGTTCGCGCGGTCGTGCAATGCGCCCAAGCTCCTCATCCTGAGGTGCGAGCCGCAGTCGAGCCTCGAAGGACGCACAAGGCCAATGCAGTCCTTCGGCTCCGGCGGATCGGTTGCACGGTTGTCGTGCGTCCTTCGAGACGCCGCTTCGCGGCTCCTCAGGATGAGGAAGGTGGGTGGGTTGCATGACTGACGCCGCCGCGAGCGCCGCCCCGCCCGTCCCCGCCCGCGCTGTCTCGGACCTCTCCATCCGCTTGCGCCAGGGCGCCGAGGCGCTGGCCATCCCGGCCCTCGCGCTCGCCGTCTCGGCGGTTCTGTTCTCGCTGTTCCTGCTGGCGTTCGGCAAGTCGCCTGTCCAGTTCTTCGAGCTGATCTGGCTCGGCGGCTTCGGCACGGCCTTCTCCTGGTCGAACACGCTCTTGCGCGCCGCGCCGCTGATGCTGACGGCGCTGGCCGTGGCGATCCCGGCCCGGCTCGGCCTCACCATGATCGGCGGCGAGGGCGGTCTGGTGCTCGGCGGCTTCGCCGCGGCGGCGGTGGCGATCCCCATGATCGGCGGCGGCAATCCCTGGCTGATGCATGCGCTCATGTTCGTCATCGCCTGCGCTGTCGGCGCGCTCTGGGTCGGGCTCGCCGGCGCGCTCCGCCACCATCGTGGCGTCAACGAGACGATCTCGACCCTGCTCCTCTCGTATATCGCCATCGCCATCATGAACTTCTTCGTGGAAGGAGCGCTGCGCGATCCGGCGGACCCGAACAAGCCCTCCACCAAGGCGATGAGCTCCGCCGAGATGATCGGCAAGATCCCTGGCCTCGACGTGCATTGGGGGCTCGCCTTCGCCGTGCTCGCCTGCATCCTGCTCTACCTCCTGATGTTCCGCACCACCTTCGGCTTCGCTGCCAAGATCGCCGGCGGCAACGCCCGCGCGGCGCTGGCGCAGGGCCTCCCGGTCGGGCGGCTGATCGTCGTGGCCGCGATGATCGCCGGCGCCTGCGCCGGCATGGCGGGCTATTTCGAGGTGGCGGCGGTGCATGGCAAGGCCAATGCCTCGCTCGCCGCCGGCTACGGCTTCACCGGCATCCTCGTCGCCTTCCTGGCCAGGCACCATCCGCTGGCGATCATCCCGGTCGCCATCCTCTTCGGCGGCATCGCGGCGGCGGGCGGCATCATCCAGCGGCGCATGGGCCTGCCCGATGCGACGGTGCTGCTCCTGCAGGGCCTCACCTTCGTGGTGCTGCTCGCCAGCGAAACGCTCTACGGCCGGCTCGCCATCTTCAATCCGCGCCTGCAGGCGGAGCGCACCTGATGGACGGCTCCGCCGCGCTCGCCACCGTGCTCATCGCCATGCTCGGCGGCGCCATCCGCGTGACGACGCCGTTCCTCTTCGTGGCGCTCGGCGAGATGCTGACGGAGCGCTCGGGCCGCATCAACCTCGGGCTCGAGGGCACGCTGGTCTTGGGCGCAATGACCGCCTACGCCTTCTCCTTCCAGACGGGCTCGCCCTGGATCGGCGTGCTGGCCGCCGGCTGCTTCGGCTTCCTGATGGGCTCGCTGCACGCCACGATCTGCCGGCTGCCGGGCGTCAACGACATCGCCGTCGGCATCGCGCTGATGCTGTTCGGAACCGGCCTCGCCTTCTTCTTCGGCAAGCCCTACATCCAGCCGACCGCGCCGCGCCTGCCCTCGATCCCGCTCGGCGAATGGACGGGCAACGCCCAACTCGCGCAGGCGCTGCAGATCAATCCTCTCTTCCTGATCGGCGTGGCGCTCGCCTTCTTCCTCGCTTGGGCGCTGAAGAATACGCGGCTTGGCCTCATCCTGCGCGTCACCGGCGACAGCGAGGCGGCGGCCCGCGCGCTCGGCCATCCGGTCATGCTGATCCGGCTCGTCGCCACCGCCTGCGGCGGCTTCCTGGCCGGCGTCGGCGGGGCCTTCCTGTCGCTCTATTATCCCGGCAGCTGGAACGAGGGCCTCTCCTCCGGTCAGGGTCTGATGGCCGTGGCGCTCGTCATCTTCGCGCGCTGGGATCCGATCCGCTGCCTTTACGCCGCCATGCTATTCGGCGCGGCGGGCGCGCTGGGGCCAGCGCTGCAATCCGTCGGCATCACCCAGGGCTATTACTTCTTCAACGCCGCCCCCTACATCCTGACGCTGTTCCTGATGATCGGCTCCGCCGGCTCCAAGAAGGCGCTCCGGGATGCGCCGGGCGAGCTCTCTCTCACCAGGTAAAACGGAGGAGGCCCCGATGAGCGCGCTGGGAGGTTTGAACAAGACGCCGAACGGCGTGGTGCTCGGCATGGTGCAGCTGCAATTGCCCGTGGTCGAGACGACTGATGATCTGGCCCGCCAAACAGAGAAGATCGTCGCCATGGTCGCCAAGGCGCGCCGCAACATGGCGACGATGGATCTCGTGGTCTTCCCGGAATACGCGCTGCACGGCCTCTCGATGGACACCAACCCGGCCATCATGTGCCGGATGGACGGACCGGAGGTCGCGGCCTTCCGCAAGGCCTGCGTCGACAACCGGATCTGGGGCTGCTTCTCCATCATGGAGCACAACCCGCATGGCTACCCCTACAATGTCGGGATCATCATCGACGACCAGGGCGAGGTGAAACTCTACTACCGCAAGCTCCATCCCTGGGTGCCCGTCGAGCCCTGGGAGCCGGGCGACCTCGGCATCCCGGTGATCGAGGGGCCGACGGGCGCGAAGATCGCGCTCATCATCTGCCATGACGGCATGTTCCCCGAGATGGCCCGGGAATGCGCCTATAAGGGCGCGGAGATCATGATCCGGACCGCCGGCTACACCGCGCCGATCCGCTCCTCGTGGAAATTCACCAATCAGGCCAATGCCTTCCAGAATCTCATGGTGACCGCCAATGTCTGCATGTGCGGCACGGACGGGACCTTCGACAGCATGGGCGAGGGTATGATCGTCAATTTCGATGGCGAGATCCTGGCGCATGGCATGAGCGGCCGGCCGGACGAGATCATCACGGCGGAGGTGCGCCCCGATCTCGTGCGCGAGGCGCGCATCCATTGGTCGGTCGAGAACAACATCTACCAGTTCGGCCATCGCGGCTACACGGCGGTCGCCGGCGGCGCGCAGGATTGCCCTTACACCTTCATGAAGGACATGGTGGCCGGAAAGTACGCGCTGCCCTGGGAGAAGGATGTCGTGCACACCGACGGCACCAGCTGCGGCTTCCCCAGGCCGACGCGGAAATACGGCGAGAAGGCCGAGGCGCCGCAGTTCAAGCTCGCCGCCGAATAGCCATCGCCCCATGCCCACGATCCAAGCCGATCCCTATCCCTGGCCCTGGAACGGCGAGCTCAGGCCCGAGAACACCGCGCTCGTCATCATCGACATGCAGACCGATTTCTGCGGCAAGGGCGGCTATGTCGATGCGATGGGCTACGACCTCTCGCTGACCCGCGCGCCGATCGAGCCGATCAGGGCCGTGCTCGCGGCCATGCGCTCGAAGGGCTACTGGATCATCCACACGCGGGAGGGGCATCGGCCGGACCTATCCGACCTCCCCGCCAACAAGCGCTGGCGTTCGCAGCGGATCGGCGCCGGCATCGGCGATCCGGGACCCTGCGGCAAGATCCTGGTGCGCGGCGAGCCGGGCTGGGAGATCATCCCTGAGCTCGCGCCGCTCCCCGGCGAGACGATCATCGACAAGCCGGGCAAGGGCAGCTTCTGCGCCACCGATCTCGGACTGATCCTGCGCACGCGCGGCATCGCCAACCTCGTGCTCACCGGCATCACCACCGACGTCTGCGTCCACACCACGATGCGCGAGGGCAACGACCGCGGCTTCGAATGCTTGCTGATCGAGGATTGCTGCGGCGCGACGGACCGCGGCAACCACGACGCCGCGGTGAAGATGGTCAAGATGCAGGGCGGCGTCTTCGGGGCGGTCTCGACGTCCGCCGCCGTACTGGAGGGGCTGGCGTGATGGGCAGGCGGCAATGGCCTTCTGCGTCCTTCGAGGCTGCGCTTCGCTCCGCACCTCAGGATGAGGAATGTCGGGGATTGCAAGGCTCAGGTCCACCTCATCCTGAGGTGCGGAGCCCGGGCTTGCCCCGGGCGCAGCCTCGAAGGACGCACAAGGCCGCTGCAACGCATGGGAGCGCCGCCCCATGAGCGCCGCCCTCGCCGCCGCCCCCCACGCCATCGGCCTCGAGGCCATCGGCATGCGCAAGGTCTTCGGTCCGCTGGTCGCGCTCGACGATGTCTCGATCAAGGTGCCGGCGGGCACGTTCCATGCGCTGCTCGGCGAGAACGGCGCCGGCAAGTCGACGCTCGTCAAATGCATCATGGGCTTCTACCAGCCCGACGCCGGCCAGGTGCTGGTCGATGGCCGCGCAAGCGCCATCCGCAATCCGCGGGAGGCGGCGGAGGCCGGCATCGGCATGGTCTACCAGCATTTCACGCTGGTTCCCTCCCTCACCGGTGCGGAGAACCTGGTGATCGCCAAGCCGCGCGGCCCGGCGGTCATCGACTGGGCGAAGGAGAATGCGGCGCTCTCCGCCTTCCTCGACCGCATGCCCTTCCGCGCGCCGCTCGACCGGCCGGTGCATCTCCTCTCCGCGGGCGAGAAGCAGAAGCTCGAGATCCTCAAGCAGCTCTATCTCGGCCAGCGCTTCATCATCCTCGACGAGCCGACCTCCGTGCTGACGCCGGGCGAGGCGGACGAGGTTCTGGGCCTGATGCGCGGCATGACGCAGCGCGGCGAGGTGACGGTGCTGATGATCACCCACAAGTTCCGCGAGGTGACGGCTTTCGCCGACGACCTCACCGTCCTGCGCAAGGGCGCCTTCGCCGGCGCGGGCGTCGTCTCCGCAACCTCGACGGAGGCGATGGCGAAGATGATGATCGGCGACACCCGGCTGCGCGAGCGCGCCGCCCGCGCCGAGCGCGCCGACGCGCCTGTGGTGCTCGACATCGCCGGCGTCTTCGCCGACGCCGACGATGGCAGGCCGGCGCTGGAGGGGATCAACCTCAAGGTCCATGCCGGCGAGATCGTCGGCATCGCCGGCGTCTCGGGCAACGGCCAGTCGGCGCTGGTCGAGGTGCTCTCCGGCCAGCGGCCGATGCGGCTCGGCCAGCTTTCCATCCGTGACGAAGATTTCCTGCCCACCCGCGCGGGCATGGCGCGCTTCAAGGTCTTCGGCCTGCCCGAGGAGCCGCTGAAGAACGCCACCGTGCCGACCATGTCGGTGGCGGAGAACATGGCCTTCCGCTCCTTCGACCGGCCGCCCATGGCCTCCGCCGCGGGCTGGCTCTCCTTCGGGCCAATGCGGCGGCAGGCGCAGGACCTGATCCAGCGCTACCGCGTCAAGACCCCCTCCCCCGAGGCGCCGATCGCCCAGCTCTCCGGCGGCAACGTGCAGCGCGCGGTGCTGGCGCGCGAACTCTCGGGCGATGTCGACGTGCTCGTCGTCGCCAACCCCTGCTTCGGGCTCGACTTCGCCTCGGTCGCGGAGATCCGCGCGCAGATCATGGACCAGCGCAACCGCGGCGCTGCGGTGCTGCTGGTCTCCGAGGACCTTGATGAGATCCTGCAGCTCGCCGACCGCGTCGCAGTGATGTCCGAGGGAAAGGTGACCTACATCGAGGAGACGGCGAAGACCGACCGCGCCACGATCGGCGCGCATATGGCGGGGCACGCGCATTGATCGCCATTCCCGCCCTCCCCTATCCCTTCCCGCTGGCTCCCGGGCGCACGGCGCTCGTGGTCATCGACATGCAGCGCGATTTCATCGAGCCGGGCGGCTTCGGCGCGGCCTTGGGCAACGATGTCGCGACGCTTGCAGCCGCGATCCAGCCGGTGGCGCGGCTGCTCCAGCTCTTCCGCGCGAAAGGCTGGCCGATCGTCCACACGCGCGAGGCGCATCTGCCCGATCTCTCCGATTGCCCCCCGGCCAAGCGCGAGCGCGGCGAGCCGGGCCTGCGGATCGGCGACGAGGGGCCGATGGGCCGCATCCTGGTGCGCGGCGAACCCGGCAACGCCATCGTCCCGCCCTGCGCGCCGCTGCCGGGCGAGATCGAGATCGACAAGCCGGGCAAGGGCGCCTTCTACCGCACTAACCTTCAGGAGACGCTTGACCGCCTCCGCGTCACGCATCTGGTGTTCTGCGGCGTCACGACGGAGGTCTGCGTCCAGACCTCGATGCGCGAAGCCAACGACCGCGGCTACGAATGCCTGGTCGTCGAGGAGGCGACGGAAAGCTACTTCCCCGCCTTCAAGCAGGCGGCGCTGGAGATGATCCGCGCGCAGGGCGGCATCGTCGGCTGGACGGCGACGCTCGCCGATGTCGAGAAGGCGCTTCAGTGACCGACGACAGGCAGGGCCGCTGGGCCGGCCGCAACGAGACGAAGGACGCGGTGCGCGCCGCGATCTGGCGCCGGCTGGAGGAAACCGGTATCGGCGTCGGCCCTGTCTGGAGCGTGATCCCCAATTTCGTCGGCGCCGACACCGCCGCCTGGCGCCTGGCGCGGACGCCGGAGTGGAAGGCCGCCCGCACGGTGAAGTGCAATCCCGATCCGCCGCAGATTCCGGTCAGGCTCCGCGCGCTCTACGACGGCAAGGTGCTCTATGCGCCCGTGCCCTATCTCACCGAGGGCTTCCCCTATCTGCGCATCGATCCTGCTAAGCTCAGCGCGAAGGGCGTCAGCTTCGAGCTCGCCGCCACCTCGGAGGGCTACATGGCGCATGGCGAGCGCATCGGCTTCGAGGAGGTCGAGCCGCTCGATTTCTGCGTCGTCGGCAGCGTCGCCGTCACCCGTTCGGGCGGCCGCACCGGCAAGGGCGCGGGCTTCGCCGACCTGGAGACCGGCATTTTCCGGGAGCTTGGCCGCATCGGTCCGGGCACGCCGATGGCGACCACCGTGCATTCCTCGCAGCTCGTGGAAGCCTCGCGCGTCGTCATGCAGGCGCATGATTCGCCGCTCGACTATGTCGCGACCGAGGCCGAGCTGATCGTGACCCACAACCGCGATCCGCGCCCGGCCGGCGTCGATTGGTCCGCCGTCAAGGCCGACCAGTTCGAGAGCATTCCGTTCCTGTCCGATCTTCGGGCGCGGCTCGAGCGGTGAATGGCGCATGCCGCAAGGCGTCAGCCCGCCATCGACCATCGGGGGGTGTCATCTCGACTTGCCATCAGGACTTGCCAACAGGACTTGCAACGGCCGCGCAAAGGCAGTCATTCTGACGGCGACACGGAGGGCTTTCAGGATGTCGAAGCAGGGCGATTGGGATCGGCGCAGGTTGCTGGCGGGCTCCGCTGCGGCGATTGCGGCGCCAGGCCTCGTGCGCGCGCAGGCGCTTTCCGGGCAGATCACGCTGATGTCCTATGCCGGCATCTTCCAGGACAATTACGTCAAGACCGTCGTCGAGCCCTTCCAGCGGGCCAACCCCGGCGTGAAGGTGAATTACGCGGCGGGCGGGAGCTCGGCGCAGATGCTCGGCACGGTCCGCGCGCAGAAGGCCGATCCGCAGGTCGATGTGGTGATCTTCGACGTCACCACCTCGGGCATCGGCAATGCCGAGGGGCTGTTCTCGAAGATCACGCCGCAGGAGGCGCCCGCGCTCGCCGATCTCGACCCGCAGGCGCGGGCGGTGGGCGGCGAATTCGGCCCGGCGGTGACCTACGACCATCTGGTGCTCGTCTACGACAAGCAGGCCGTCAACCCGCCGCTTGGCAAGCTCGCCGATCTCTGGCGTCCCGAGCTCAAGGGTCTCCTGGCGCTGGCCGCGCCGCCCAACATCCAGGGCCTCGCGCTCACCGCGATGGTGGCGAAGATGGAGGGCGGCGACCATACGAAATCGATCGATTCCGCCATCCGCAAGCTCAAGGAGCTCGCGCCATCCGTGCAGACCTGGGAGCCCAATCCCGACGGCTACACGCTGATCCTCAACGGCGTCGTGCGCGTCGCGACGGGCTGGAACGCCAGGGCGCAGCTCTACAGCGACGAGACGAACGGCCGGCTCGGCGTGCTGCTGCCGCCCGAGGGCTCGGTGTTCCAGATCAACACGATCAACGTGACCGAGGGCTCCAAGAACCGCGCCGCGGCGGTGGCCTTCGCGAACTTCGCTCTATCCCGGGAGGCGCAGAAGGCCTTCACCGAGCGCATGTTCTATGCGCCGACCAACGCCAGGGCCGAGATCGCGCCGACGGCGCTCGCCCGCACGGCGGCCTCTCCCGAGAACCGGGCGCGCATGATCCCGGTCGACTGGACGGAGATCGCCAAGGTCCGCGACCAATGGAACAACCGCTGGCGGCGCGAGATCATCGCGGCGCGGTGAGGGTGGTGATGGGGTTGCGGTGGGGTCGTACGTCCTTCGAGGCTTTCGCTGACGCGAAATCTCCTCAGGATGAGGACCGTCTTGCAGGGCGCCAACCTCCTCATCCTGAGGTGCGAGGGAGCGGAGCGACCGAGCCTCGAAGGACGCACAACACTCCTTCCACCTGCCCGCTTTGCCTTTGACCCCCCACCTTTCCCTCACCTCGCTCTCCCGGCGCTACGGCGAGACGCTCGCCGTCGCCGATGTCTCGCTGGATGTCGCCAAGGGCGAGAGCCTGGCGCTGCTCGGGCCCTCGGGCTGCGGCAAGACGACGACGCTCCGCATGGTCGCCGGCCTGGTGGCACCAAGCGCCGGCCGCATCGCCGTGGCGGGCCGCGACGTGACGGACGCGCCCGCCTACCGGCGCAACATGGGCTATGTCTTCCAGTCCTACGCCCTCTTCCCGCATCTGACCGTGGCGGCCAACGTCGGCTTCGGGCTGGACGAGCGCGGCGTTCCGCGTGCGGAGCGGGACCGGCGCGTCGCGGCGGCGCTCATGCAGGTGCGGCTGCAAGGGCTGGAGGAGCGCAAGCCGAAGCAGCTCTCCGGCGGGCAGCAGCAGCGCGTGGCGCTGGCGCGGGCGCTGATCATCGAGCCCGACGTGCTGCTGCTCGACGAAAGCCTCTCCAACCTCGACGCCAAGCTCAGGGATGCGATGCGGCTGGAGATCAGGGAATTGCAACGCGGGCTCGGGATCACCACGCTCTTCGTCACCCATGACCAGACCGAGGCGCTGACGCTCTGCGACCGCGTCGCCGTGATGAACGCCGGCCGGATCGAGCAGGTGGCTGCGCCCGAAGCGATCTACGAGCGGCCGGCGACCCGCTTCGTCGCGGATTTCGTCGGCCGCAGCGCCGTCCTGCCGGCGGAGCGCGGCCCCAATGGTGCGCTGCTGGTCGCTGGCGCCACGGTGCGCTCGGCGCATCCCGTTCCGGCCGCGGGGCCGCTCGAGATCTTCGTCCGGCCGCAGCGGTTCGCGCTCTTCGCGGCGAATGCGCCATCCGCGCCGGACATGAACCGCCTCGATGGCACGGTGCGTGGCCTCGTCTTCGTCGGCGACCGGATGGAGATCGTGGTCGAGACCGCGGCGGGCCGCATCACTGTGGAGGCACCGTCCGGCGGCGGAGCGGCGGGAGAAGGGGAGCCCGTCTCGCTGCTCTGGCGGCCGGAGGACACGCTGGTCTTCGTGAGGCCATCGCCGTGAGGCTCGCGCGCTTCGCCGGAGCTGCGCTTATCTTGCCGGCGGCGCTGCTCCTCGCCTTCGCCTATCTCTGGCCGATGCTCGGCCTTGGCCGCATGGCCTTCAACGAGACCGGCCCCACCGGCGCCATGGTGCCGGCGCTTTCACTCGCCACCTTCCGCGCGCTGTTCGAGGATCCGTTCACGCTGGAGACGACCTGGAACTCGCTCTGGCTCTCCTTCGTCTCGACGACGCTGGCGCTGGCGCTCGCCTATCCGCTGGCCCTGTTCCTGAACCGCACGACCTCACGCTGGAAGGGTTTGCTGACCGTCATCGCCGTGGCGCCGATGCTGGTCTCCGGCGTGGTGCGCGTCTTCGGCTGGCTGGCGGTTCTGGGCGACCGCGGCCTCGTCAATGCGGCGCTGCTGGGCCTCGGCGTCACGACCGCGCCGGTGCGGCTCGTCTACAGTTACGTCGGCGTGGCGATCGGCCTCGCGGAAAGCCTGATGCCCTACATGATCCTCGCCCTGCTCGCCGGCTTTGGGCGGCTCGACCGCGCGCTGGAGGAAGCCGCTGCGAGCCTCGGCGCCCGGCCGCATCGCGTGTTCTGGCGCGTGACGCTGCCGCTCACCGCGCCGGCGGTGGTGCTCGGCTGGCTGCTCTGTTTCGTGCTGGCGATGAGCGCCTACCTGACGCCCAAGCTGCTCGGCGGCGGCCGCGTCTTCCTGCTCGCCACCGAGATCTTCGACCAGGCCGTCACCAACGTGAACTGGCCGGCCGCGGCGGCGCTGGCGCTCTATACTCTCGTCTTGGTGATGGCGCTCGTCGCCCTCTATGCGGCGCTGACCCGGCGGATCGAGGCATGAGGGACGGCGCGAGCCCCTTGCTGAAGGCCTTGGCCGCGGGCGTCTATCTCTTCCTGCTGGCGCCGGTCGCGGTGGTGCTGTTCATCTCCTTCTCGGCCGACAGCTTCATCGTCTTCCCACCCTCCGGCTATTCGCTGCGCTGGTACGAGCGGCTGATCGGCCACGAGGCGCTGATGCGCGGCCTTAGGCTGTCGCTGCTGCTCGCTCTCGCGGTGACATTCCTGTCGCTGCTCGTCGGCGTGCCGGCGGCCCATGCCATCGCGCGGGGGCGGCTCCGCGGCGCTGCGGCGCTGAAGGGCTTCTTCCTGGCGCCGCTGCTGCTGCCGACCCTCGTGCTCGGCCTCGCCCTCCTGATGGCGCTGCAGCCGCTGAGGCTGACGGCGACGTTGCCCGGCCTCGCGATCGGCCATCTCGTGGTCACCATCCCCTTCGTGATCCGGCTGATGACGACGACCTTCGCGACGCTGCCGGACGAGGTGGAGGCGGCGGCCGCCAGCCTCGGCGCGACGCCCTGGCGCGTCTTCCGCCGCGTGACGCTGCCGCTCGCCCTGCCGGGGCTCGGCGCGGCGGCCTGCCTGTCGTTCCTGCTCTCCTTCGACGAGACGGTGATCTCGCTCTTCCTCTCCGGTCCCCGCGCCTCGACGCTGACCGTCGAGATGGTGCGCTACGTCGAAGGCCGCACCGATCCGCTGGTCGCGGCGCTCTCGGTGGTGCTGGTGACCGGCACCCTGGCGGTTGTGCTGGTGGTGGAGCGGATGGCGGGGCTGACGCGGGTGGTGGGGCGGTGAGCCGTCAGACGGCGATCAGCGTGCGGATCTCGCTGTAATCGGCCCTGAGGCCGCCTTCGGACCGGTCGATCAGTCCGGCGGCGGAGAGCGCCTCGACATCTTCGTGCACCCGCTTGTAGTCGCGCTTCAGGCTGCGCGCGAGCGCCGCGACGCTCGCTTCGGGCTGGCGATGCAGATGGCGCACGAGTTCGAAGCGCTTCGTCGTCATCACGGCGGCCAGCGCTTCCCATGTCTCGAATGTGATGTGGCTTTCGCCCGTGGACTCGCCGCGCTCGTGACGGCGGACGGCGTCCAGAACCCGGCGCTTCGCCCCGGCGAAGCCGCCGCCGACATGGATGTCGAGCTTCGTCATATCGGTTCTTCCCTCTCCGCCGCCACATCCGCCAGCGTTTCTCTACACCACCTCATCCCCTGGCCGCACCGGCTCCCCGCGTGAGGCTCTGGCGATGTTGTCGAACATGCGCCTCACCGTCGGCTCGAAGGTGTCGGCGGTGACGGCGGCGAGATGCGGCGTGACCACGGCGTTGTCGAGCGCGAAGAGGGAATGGTCGGCTGGCGCGGGCTCGATCAAGAAGACGTCCATCGCCGCGCCGCGGATCACCTTGTCGCGCAGCGCCGCCGCGAGATCGGCCTCGTTGACGACCCCGCCCCGCGCCACGTTGATCAGAACCGCCGTCCGCTTCATCCGGGCGAGCGCGCGGGCGTCGATCAGGTTGGCGGTCTCCGGCGTCAGCGGGCAGTTGAGGGAGATGACGTCGGCTGTCTCGATGATCTCGTCGAGCGTGGCGCGGCGCACGCCGAGCGCCTGCTCCTGCTCCGCCGGGAGCGGCGTGCGCTTGGCGTAGAGGATCTCGCAGCCGAAGCCCCTCAGCAGCCGCGCCACGTTGGCGCCGATCGCGCCGAGCCCGATGATGCCGACGGTCTTGCCGGAGAGCAGGAAGGTCTCGCCCGGCAGCTTGCCTGGCCCACGCCAGTCGCCCTGCTTGAGGTTGTGATGGCCGTAGGGGATGAAGCGGAGCGCCGAGAGCATCAGGCCGATCGTGAATTCCGCCACGGGAAGCGCGTTGCTCGCCGTGGTGCGCGCCACCCTGATGCCGAGCGCCCGCGCCGCCGCGACGTCGATGTTGTCGACGCCCACGCCCCATTTGTGCAGCAGCTTCAGCCGCCTCGCCGCCTTCAGCACCTCCCCGCTGACGCCGACCTGGCCGGAGATCGCGAAATCGACCTCGGCGATCAGCTCCTTCATGGCGACCTCGCCGGGAGCTTTGCCGCCGATGAGCGTGAAGCCCTCGGGCAGGAAGGCGCGCATCTGGTTCAGCCGGCCTTCGGCCAGCACGTCGAGAACGGCGATCACCTGGGTCATGACGCGGCCTTCAGGGAAGCCTGCACCTTCATCGAGGCGCCGGAGATATCGCCCATCTTCTCGCCGGTGCGCAGCCTGTCCTGGTTGCGCTCGCCACGCTCCTGGCGGGCGATGGCTGCGTCGGCCACGGCTTCCACCTCGCCGGGCGGCAGCACCAGCACGCCGGATTCGTCGGCGAGGATGGCGTCGCCCGGCATCACCACCGCGCCGCCGCAGCTGACGGGGTGGTTGAGCATGCCGCCGAGGTCGTAGATGCGCGTGGTGATCGGCGCCATGCCGCGGCACCACATCGGGAAATCGCTGTCCTGGATCTCGGTGAGATCGGTGCAGGGGCCGTCGACGATGCCGGCCGCCGCGCCCGCCGCCTTGGCCGCGATGGTGACGCCGCCGCCCCAGCAGGCGTGGCGATCGTCGCCCAGCCGGTCGACCACGAGGATGTCGCCGGGCCTGAGCAGGCCGAGCGCATGGTGGAGCAGCGTCGAATCCGGCCCCGGGATCGCGAGCGTCACGGCGGTGCCAGCCACGCGCTTGGTCCGCAGCAGCGGCTGGATGCCGCGATCCATGAAGCCCCAGTGGCGCGTATGGCCGACCGTCGCCGTCTCGACCTTGCATAGCTTTTCGAGAATGGCGGGCGCGACCGGCGCCGGCATGGCCGCGATGCGATAGTCTCCCATGGCTGTCCTTTCAGGCGGTGCAGCGAAGGTTAGCCGCCGCCGCTGTCGCTCGGCAAGGTAGCTTGACACTATGGGTGGACAGTTTGGGAGCGGCGAGCCTTCAGCTTTCCCGAAGGACGTAGCCTCGGCCGAGCTTCCGGGCGAGCAGCCGACCGAGCTCGGCCTCGGCGTCGGCGCGGGTCTCGTGCAGCCCGAGCAGGATGCGCCCGCCCGGGCGGCCGATCGGGCCATAGCGCCGGGCGCAGGCGACATCGCCGAACAGCGTGAGTTCGATGGATAGAGCATAATAGCGCGCCATCCGCCGCTCGGGGTCGATGCGCTCGAGCCGGCAGGCGAGGGGGACGGCGCATCCGCCGGGATGGTTGCGGATGCGTGGTGCGTGCTTCGAGACGGCGCTTTGCGCCTCCTCAGCATGAGGGATTTCAGTGCTTTGCATTCTTACTACCTCCCTCATGCTGAGGAGCGGCGAAGCCGCGTCTCGAAGCACGCACCAAGCCCGATGCAAGCCGTCGCCATGGAGGAAAGCCGCGAGAGCGCGCCGCGTCCAACGCATGCTGTGAATCGCTGGCCGGCCGCTGATTCAGCGCGCTGATGGATGGTGGATCCGGCCATGAAGTGCCTTGCCGAGCGTGCGCCCGATCCGCACCTTCGAGCAGGATAGAATCGCGATGGAATGGAGGCGCCGATGCCAGTCAGGACGCGGCTGCCGCTCTCGCTTCCCGAGGCGCGGCGGCTGTGGCTCGGCGCCCAAAGGCTCGACGAGCGCGCCCCATTCGGCGCCGGCCCTGAGGCGACGCGCCTCGCCGTCGAGCATCTGGGCTACGTGCAGATCGACACGATCCATGTGATCGAGCGCTGCCATCACCACATCCTCTACACGCGCATTCCCGACTATCGCCGCGACGATCTGCGGCGGGCGCTGAGCGCCGACCGCTCGGTGTTCGAATACTGGACCCATGCGCTCGCCTATGTGCCGACGCGCGACCTCCGCTTCCATCTCCGGGCCATGCGGCACGACTGGCAGAAGCGCAGCTGGTTCGGCGCGGTGAAGCCCTCCGAGCTGCGCAAGCTCGTCGCCAGGATCGAGCGCGAGGGGCCGCTGACGATCCGCGACATCGACGATGATGCGCTGGTCGAGAAGGATCACGCCTGGGCGAGCCGCAAGCCATCGAAGCGCGCGCTGGAGCTCGCCTTCTATCGAGGGCTGCTCACAATCAGCGCCCGCGAGGGCATGCTGAAGACCTACGAGCTCATGGAGCGCCACTTCGGCTGGGAGCGGCGCCCGAAAGCCGCATCGGAGAGCGAGATCGCCGATCATGTGCTCGATCGGGCGCTCCGCGCTCAGGGCGTCGTGAGCTTGGACTCGATCTGCCATCTCGACGCTCCCCGCAAGGCCGCGGTGCGAAGCCGGATCGAGAGCCGCCTGCGCAGGAAGGCGCTGATGGCCGTGGCGGTCGAGGGGGCGGACAAGCAGGAGCATTGGGCCGCGCCTGCGGCGCTGGAGGCGACCCCGCCGGTTGCCCCGCCGCTGGTCCATATCCTCTCGCCCTTCGATCCGCTCATCATCCAGCGGCGGAGGTTGAAGCACTTCTTCGGCTACGAGCATCGTTTCGAGGCCTATGTGCCGAAGGAGAAACGCCTGCTCGGCTACTTCGCCCTGCCCGTGCTGATCGGCGATCGGATCGTGGCGGCGATCGATCTCAAGACGGACCGCGCCAACCGCAAGCTCCTGATTCAGCAATGGACCTGGCTGGACGGCTGCGGTTCGGCATCGGATCGGGCGGCGATCGACGAGGAACTGCATCGCTTCGAACGCTTCCAGCTGGAGTCGGCCGGAGGTGGAGGCCGGCTGAATTCATAGCGTTTCCAGCAGCTGCGCCCGCACCCGGCGTTCAGCCGCCCCCTCCTTCGCGGCTTCGCCGCATCGCTTCCCCGCGGGTGGGAAGGACCAAGGCGCTTATCGAACCTTCCTCAAAGGGTCTGCGGCGTGAAGGCGCCGACGATCTCGCTTCGGCCCGCCGGTGCGGTCCGGTCGCATCGGGCCGGCGCTGCGCTCATAAGGCCTTGTATATGAGTAATTGGTTATATAACTAGGTAGTAATATGCAACAGCGCGGCAGGCCCCTCGATCGGATATTCGCGGCGCTCGCCGATCCGACGCGGCGCGCCATCCTGGCGCGGTTGGCCGGCGGCGAGGCGACGGTCGCCGAACTCGCCCGGCCTTTCGCCATGACCGGCCCGGCCATCAGCAAGCATCTCAAGGTGCTCGAGGCGGCGGGACTCATCGCCCAGGGGCGGCAGGCGCAATGGCGGCCGCGCCGCATCGAGCCGGAGGCGCTGCGCGCGGTCGATTCCTGGCTCGAACCCTATCGCGCCCTGTGGGAGGCCCGCTTCGACCGCATTGACGCGCATCTCCGGACCCTCCAAAACCGGAAGGACGACAATGCCTGACTCCATGAACCGGGAGGGGCGGGAGCTCCTGATCACGCGCCTCTTCGATGCGCCCCGCGAGCTGCTGTTCAAGCTCTGGACCGACCCCAAAAGCATCCCGCATTGGTGGGGACCGCGCGGATACGAGACGATCGCCTGCGCGATCGACCCGCGCCCGGGCGGCCGCTGGCGCGTCGCCTCGCGCGCCGCCGATGGCTCGGAGACGGTCGAGGCCGGCGTCATCCGTGCATACGAGCCGCCCGGCCGGCTGGTCCTCACCCATGCCTGGGAGCAGGGCGAGGGCCTGACGGGGACGGAAACCCTTGTGACCATCGTCTTCGAGGAGGAAGGCGGCAAGACGCGCATGACCTTCCGCCAGATCGGCCTCCCAGATGCGGCCTCCCGCGACGGACATGCTGTCGGCTGGAGCGAAAGCTTCGACATGCTCGTCGAGCATCTGTCGCAACGGTTCGGGGAAGCATCGGCATGACCGGCGACGAGCGGGCGATCCGCAGGCTGCTCGGCGATCGAGAGGCGGCGCTCGCCGCCGGCTGGGGGCTTCAGCGCCTCAGCGGCTTCGCGAAGGACCTCGGCGGCCCGGTCGCCGAATGGTCGCGTCTGACACTGGTCCTGGCGCGCCGCGAGGCCGGCTGGCGGATCGTCCGTGAACACGCATCCTATCCCCTGCAGATGGACGGCAGCGGCATGGCGGCCACCGCCTCCCTCGGCGTCGCGCCGACCGGAAGGTCGCTTTCCGTTTGCAGGACGGAGGCCTGCGCATCGGCAGACAGGCGCAAGGCGGAGAGCTCGCCGTCCGGTGCCGCCACGACGAGCGTGAGGGCGTCGAACGGCTCAGGCGGATGGCCATCGACGCGGACTCGGGCGGCGATCATCGCGTCGACGGTCCGGACGAGGTCTGCGCCCAGCCGCTCCGCGCCAGCGGTCGAGGGGGGAGATTGGTCGTCGTGCCGCCGATTTCGGTCCAGCGGGTCGTATCCTGCGCGATCATGAGCCGCGGCTCGACCAGTTCGTGGGTGACGCGGCGGCCGTCCATAGTCCAGATGATGTAGCCGGGCCGGGGCCAGCGTCGCCACTGCCGCCATTGCTTCTCGATATTGACCATCGCGGTCGGCGGGGCCCAGACGATGCGCATGCCCTGGTGCGAGAGCCGGCGGTAGATGTGCAGGTGCCCGCAGGCGATGATCTTGACGCCGCCGTCGCGGCAGGCGGCGAGCAGCCGGCCCCGCGCCTCGTGGGGAACCGCGGCGGTGGTCGGCCGCGCATCGTCCGGGTCGGTGTAGAAGGGCGGCATGTGGAGGAACACCATGGCGGGCCGCTCTCCGCGCGAAGCGAGGCTCTCCGCCAGGAAAGCCTGCTGTTCGCGCTCCTCCGGCCGGTCCGACGCCATCAGCGCGGTGTCGAGGCCGATCAGCCGCCACGCGCCGATGTCGCGCCGCCACCACAGCGGCCCCACGGCCTCCCGCCATGCGGCGAGCCTGTCGTCGGTCAATGGCTGCGCCAGCCGCGAGTGGCGCGGCGCCTCGCCCACGTCGTGGTTGCCGGCGAGCATGAGAACGGGCGCCGGCAGGCGGCCGAACTGGGCCTTGGCGAAGCCGAGATCCGCAGGCCTTGCGGGACCATTGAAGGAGATGTCTCCGGTGTGGACGATGAGGTCAGGCCGCAGAGCCTCCATCTCGGCGACGAAGACGTCGAAATTGTCGATGAAGTAGGCGTGGGTCTCCGACAAGTGGGTGTCGGAAACCTGCACGATGCGGAGAGGCCGCGCCCTGTCGAGCATCGTCATGCGCTCAGGCGAAGCTGAGGTTGTCCGGCCGAAGGTCCATGAAGAAGAAGCTGTAGGGCGTCCATTTCACCTTCCGCTTGACAGCATAGGTCTCGAAGGGCTGGTAGAGGATGGTACCGGGGCAGGCGTCCTCCCAGGCATCGAGCATCGTCGCGAAGAGCGCTTTGCGCCTGGCCGGATCGGTCTCGGCCTGCAGCGCGCGGCCGGCCTCGTTGAACGGCGCGGCATCGGCGGCGGCGAACCATTTCTTCTGCTGGAACTCCGAGTCGGGCCCCCAGGAGATCCAGAGCGCGCCCATGGGGTCGGGCAGGCGCGTCGAGTTGGAGGTGTTGCCGACCTGCTGACCGGCGGCCTGCATCTGGGCGAAGCTCTCGACCACCTGCAGCCTCGCGTCGATGCCGATCGCCTTCCACATCTCGACGATGACCTGAGCGGCGTCGAGGGCGCCGGTGTAGTAGTTGGGCAGGGTGCGGTAGGTGATCGGCTCGCCCTTGTAGCCGGCGGCCTTGAGCAGGCCCCTCGCCTTCTCCGGCTCGAACGGCAAGCCGCGGCCCTCGAGGTACATGGGGCCGTATTCGGGGTAGTTGTGCGAGGCCGGGACGACGGCCTTGCCGAGCCAGAGCGTATCGACGAGCTTCTTGCGGTCGACGCCCAGCGCCAGCGCCTGCCGGATGCGCTTGTCGCCCATCGAGGGGCCATTGGCGTCGAAGGTCAGCAGGTGGCTGTTGGCGAGCACCACCGAACGCGCCTCCACGTCCGAGTAACCGGCGATGACTTTGATCTGGTCCGGCGGAACGTTGGTGACGAGGTCGAACTCGCCGGACACCAGCCCGGCGATGCGGGTCGAGAGCTCCGGCACCTCGCGGAAGGTGACGCGCCGTGCCGTGGGCCGGCCCATCCAATAGCCGTCGAACGCCTCGAACTCCATGAACTCGTTGGCGCGCATCCGCGAGAAGCGGTAGGGTCCGGTGCCGACGGGGTTCTTCGAGAAACCGTCGATGCCGACCTGTTCGTAGTGGCGCTTGCTGACGATCCAGGAGCACCACGAGGCGAGCCGCTGCTCCAACAGGACGTCGGGCGAGCGCGTCTTGAAGCGCACGGTATGGTCGTCCACGGCCTCGACGCCGGCGAGTACGCCGAAATAGGCGCGTCCGCCGGGGATCTGCGGCTTCTCGCCCCACAGGCGCCCATCGCGGAAGGTGTAGGCGACGTCCTCCGCCGTCATCGGGTCGCCGTTGTGGAATTTGACGTCGCGGCGCAGGCGCACGAGCAGAGATTGCGGGCTCTCCCGCTCCCAGGACAGGGCGAGATGGGGCTGGAGCGCAGCGCCGCCGCCGTCGGGCCTGCTCCTGAAGTCGCGTCGGATCACCGTGTCGAAGATCGAATAGGTGATGCGGGTGCCGACGTTGTTGAGTTCCAGCGCCGGCTCAAGCACCTTCGGCAGTTCGGCCACCGCGACGGTGAGCGTCGGCCGGCGGTCGCTCTGCGCGAAGGCGTGCGGCGTGGTGACGACGAAGGGAGCGGCGATCGCGCTGCGGACGATCTGGCGGCGGCTGAGCGACATGAAGGCCTCGCGGGTCAAGCTTGGGAGCGGACAGCCCTAGGAAGGCAGCGCGACACCGCTGTGACGAGGCTTCAGCGGCCCGTATCCAGGGTCGGATCGAGCCTGTCGCGCAGCCAGTCGCCGACCAGGCTCATGGACAGGGTCGTCAGGAAGATGACGGACCCTGGCAGCACGGCGATCCACCAGGCCTGCAGGAGATAGTTCCGGCCGGCGCCCAGCATCTGCCCCAGCGATGTGCCCGGCGGCTGCACGCCGAGGCCGAGGAACGACAGCGTCGTCTCCAGCAGGATCACCCAGGGAAAGGTGATGCTCATCTGCACCACCAGCGGAGCGGCGATATTGGGCAGCACGTGCTTGAGGTCGGTGCGGAGCCGCGGCGCGCCGAGCCCTTCCACCGCCCTGATGTAGCCCGACGCCTGCTCCGAGATGACGAGCCCGCGCACCAGCCTGGCGTAGCGCTCCCAGCCCTCCAGGCTGACGAGGACGATGAAGATCCAGATATTGGAGCCCACCAGGGCGATGCAGGCGAGCGCGATGAAGAAGGCCGGGAGCGCCGCCTGAACATCGACCAGCATCAGGATCGCGTCGTCGAGCATGCCGCGGCGGCGGGACGCGGCGTAGCCGAGAAGGCTGCCGAGCAGGGCGCCGATCAGGGTGCCCGCCAGCGCGATGGCGATCGAGGTGCGGATGCCGTAGAGAAGCCGGCTCAGGATGTCGCGGCCGAGGTGGTCGGTCCCCAGCGGGTAAGCCCATTCGCCGCCCCAAAACACCGGCGGCCGCAGCCGCTTCGCGAGGTTCTGGGTGGCGAAGTCGTAGGGCGCGATGAGCGGCGCCAGCAGCGAGACGAGGATCATCGCGGCGAGGAAGGCGAGAGCCAGCCGGATGCTCCAGGGCAGCGGACGACGCCGCGGCGCGGGCGCCGTCTCAACCAGGGCTTCCGCGGCGGCGCTCATGCCTTCGTCCTGAGGCCGAGTACATCGACGCGGGGATCGAGCGCGGCGTGGATGAGGTCGGCGACGAGGTTGGACAGCACGATCGTGGCGGCCACGAACAGGATCGCCGCCTGCACCACCGGCAGGTCGCGCGCCGCGGCGGAAGAGACGAGGAGCCGCCCCACGCCGGGCCAGGCGAAGATCGTCTCCGTCACCGCCGCGCCGGCGAAGAGCAGCCCGACCTCGATGCCGAGGAACATCAGGATCGGCACGGCGGCATTGGGCAGCGCATGGCGCAGGATCACGCCCAGCCGCGGCACGCCCTTGGCCCGCGCCGTCCGCACGTAGGGCTGGCCCAGAACCTCGAGCATGGCGGTGCGGGTAAAGCGCGCGATCTTGCCGATCAGCCCTGCGGAGAGCGTCAGCACCGGCATGACGAGGTGCCACCAAGTCTCGGTGCCGGAGGAAGGCAGCCAGCGCAGGGTGAGCGCGAAGAGCAGGATCAACAGGATGCCCAGGAAGAAGGTGGGCATGGAGAAGCCGAGGACCGCCGCCGCCATCACCAGCCTGTCCATGGCGCTGTTATGCCGGAGCGCGGCCGCGACGCCGAGCGCGAAGCCGGCCGCCAGCGCGACCGTCAGGGCGGCGCCGGCGAGCATCAGCGTGTTCGGCACCGCCTCGGCCACGACCTCCGCCGCGGGGCGCCCGTCGGCGAACGAGAGGCCGAGATCGCCGCGCGCGACGGCGAGCAGGTAGCGGCCGTATTGCTCCGGCAGCGGCCGGTCGAGGCCCCAGCGCTGGCGGTATTCCGCCTTGACCTCGGCGGGCGTGTCATCAGGCAGCAACGTGTCGGCCGGATCGCCAGCCAGCCGCAGCACCAGGAAGACCGCGGTCAGGCAGAGCGCCAGCGTGGTCAGGGCGCGCAGGCCGCGAACGAAGCAGAAGCGGATCATCCTCGCGTCAGCGCTCTCCCGCGCCGCCGGGGCGGCGGAACCGGTCCGTTCCGCTAGGCCGGCGCCATGACGGCCGCGTGACAGCGCGGCCTGCTCTCAGGCGTCGCAGGAGAACTCGCTGTCCCCGCGGACGGAGTTATCCGAGGAGGCGGCTGCCGGAGTCGCCGCCGGCAGCCGCGCCGTTTCAGCCCTGACGGGGGATCAGCCTTCTCACCTCGTTGGCCATGTCGGCGAGCACCTGCTCCGGAGTCGCCTTCTGCTCCGCGATGCGGGCGAGGTTGTCGACCATCACCTGCGTCACGCGCACCGAATTCTGGCCCGGGAAGGCGTACCAGGGGATCATCAGATGCACCTGCTTCGTCGCGGCCTGGAACAGCGGGTTCGCCTTGTAGAAGTCGGCAAGGTAGGACGGGTCTTCGATCGCGATCTGGTTGCAGGGCACGTAGCCCGTGTTCTTCACCATCAGGGTCGTGCCCTCCGCCGAGGTCGCGAACTTGACGAACTTCCAGGCTGCTTCCTGCCTGCGCGGGTCCTTGGTGGTGATCATTGCGCCCGCGCCGCCCGTCGGGAGCCGGCCCTTCTGCGGGTCGATGACGGGCATCAGCGAGGTCTGCAGCTGGAAGTTCGTACCGACGGAGTTCGAGATGGATCGCACCTGCGCCGTGGTGCGGAACATCTGGCCGAGCTTGCCGGCGGCGAAGGCCTGAAGATCCTGCGTCGCCGTCCCGGAGGCGCCGGTGAGGTTCGGCATCTGGCCTTCCTTGACCATGCGGTCGAAGAGCTTCAGCGCCGCGAGTCCTTCCGGGCCGTTGAAGGCGACGTCGGTCTCGGCCTCGTTCAGCATCCGGCCGCCGAAGCCGTAGAGCAGCGCCGAGAACATCCAGTCGTCGCCCGGCCAGCGGAAGAACATGCCCTCGTTGCCGTCGCCGAGCGCCTTGATCCGCTTCGAGTTCTCGATCACCTGATCCCAGCTCGCGGGGAAGGCGGCCGTGTCGATGCCCGCCTTCTTCATCAGGTCGACGTTGTAGTAGCCGATCGGATTGGAGGTGGCGAAGGGCAGGCCGCACTGGACCTTCGCGTGGAAGCCGAGGCCGAGAATGGCCGGCGAGTAGCCGAGCTTGGCGAGGTCGCCTTCCTTGTCGAGCAGCGGCTTCAGGTCGACGGCGATGCCGCGCTCGGCGAACAGGCGCAGCCGGTTGAGGCCCTGGAAGGAGACATCAGGCATCTGCCCCGTGGCGGCGTTGCGCAGCAGCAGCTGCGCGCCGTCCTCATAGGTCGGCGTCGGGTTGACGTAGGTCGCCTTCACCTCGGGATGCTTGGCCTGGAAAGCGGCCAGCACGGCATCCTGCGCCTCCTTGAAGATCGCCGGCATCGAGTAATGCACCTGGATCTCGGCGGCCTGCGCACGGACGATCGAAGGCATCGCCACGGCGGCGGCTCCGGCGCCCACGGCGAAAAAGCCTTGGCGGCGCGTGAAGCTCAGTCTGGTCATGATTTCTCTCCTGTGTTGAGGCGGCGGGTTGCGGGGACGATCAGCCCTTCAGGCCGGTCATGGTGATGCCTTCGATGAAGCGGCGCTGGGCGAACAGGAAGGCGAGCACGAGCGGCGCGGTGATGAGCACGGCAGCCGCCATCAGCGCGCCGTAATCCTCGCCCGACTCGACGGCGCGGAAGGCGAGGATGCCCATGGCGGGCGTGAAGAGATCGCCCTTCTGGATGACGATCAGCGGCCAGAACAGGTCGTTCCAATGCGCCACGACCGAGAAGATCGCGAAGGCCGTCGCCGCCGGCCAGGCGTTGGGCATGACCACGCGCCAGACGATCGACAGCTCGCTCATGCCGTCGATCCGCGCGGCGTTGATCAGGTCGTCGGGGATCGCCTTGAAGAACTGGCGGAACAGGAAGATCGCGAAGACCGAGCAGACGAATGGCGCGATCAGCGCCGCATAGCTGTTCAAGAGCCCCGCTTTGTGGAAACCGAGATAGAGCGGCAGCGCCGTGGTCTGATAGGGCACCAGCAGACCCAGCATGACGAAGCCGAGCATCAGTTCTCGGCCGCGGAAGCGCAGCTTGGCGAGAGCATAGGCCGCCGGCGCGGCGAACAGGATCTGGAAGACGAGGATGCCCAGGCAGACGATCAGGCCATTGCGCAGATAGGCGCCGACGGAAATCGTCGAGAGCACCTTGCCGTAGTTCTGGGCGAGCGCGGGATGCTGCGGCCAGAGGGACAGGGAGGCCCTGAACACCTCCTCCTGCGGCTTGATCGAAACGCTGAGCATCCAGATGTAAGGCGCGAGCACCAGGAAGGCCACGAGCGACAGCAGGGCCAGCCGTGGCGCGTCCTGGAGCAGCGGGCGTTCGGCGGTCCGCATCCCGCTCATCCGTAATGAACGCGCCGGTCCAGCACGCGCGTCTGGACCAGCATGAGAACGAGGATGACGCCCAGGAAGACGAGCGTGATCGCGGCGGAATAGCCGAAGCGGAAGTAGTGGAAGCCTTCCTGGTAGATCGTGTGGAGGAGCACCTCGGAAGCCTTGTTGGGTCCGCCCTGGGTCAGCGCCCGCACCGTGTCGAACACGCGGATCGCGCGCGTCATGGTGATGACGATGACGAAAAGGAGCGTCGGCCCCAGCATCGGCCAGGTGATCAGCCAGAAGCGCGACCAGGCGCTTTTGGCGCCGTCCACCTCGCCGGCGTCGTAGAGATCGCGCGGGATGGCGGTGAGGCCTGCCAGGAACAGCACCAGATTGAACCCGACATTCTCCCAGACGCCGATGGCGCCCAGCGAGAACAGCACCCAGTCCGAACTGCCGAGCCAGTTCGGGCCGGCGATGCCGAGCGAGCGCAGCGCCGCATTCACCGGGCCGATCGTGGGATGCAGCAGATATTGCCAGGCCGTCGCCATTGCGACGGTGAGGGACACGACCGGCAGGAAGAAGATCGCCCGGAAGGTGGCGCGGCCGCGCGCGCCGGCTTCGATCAGCACGGCGAGAAGGAGCGCGATGCCGATCGAAGCCGGCACGACGAAGAGGCAATAAAGCAGCGTGTTGCGGATCGAGGCCGAGAAGGTCGTGTCCGTCAGCATCTCGGCGAAATTGTCGAAGCCGATCCACCGGAAGCCCGGCGCGCCGAACTCGTAATCCGTGAAGGCGAGCAGCAGCACGGCCAGCGTCGGCAGCAGGATCATTAGCAGATAGGCGGCCGAGGCGGGGAGCAGCATCAGCCAGGCTGACAGCGCATCGGAGCGGAGCGCGCGGACGCGCCCGGCAGCGGGGGCGACCAGACCGAGCGCCATGTCAGACATGCGTTCGAGCCCCCTGCACTCTCGGCCGCGCCGCGGTCGCGGCGGCGATGCGCCGGCCGGCGGCGTCGAACAGCAGCGCCTTCGCCGGATCGAAAGCGAACGTGATCCGCTCGCCCGGCGCCGGGCGAGCGCCGACGTCGGGCGGCAGCCGCGCGATCAGGGTCTCGCCGCCGGCGAGGCTGCGGGCATGCAGCAGCAAGCTGTCGCCGAGGAACTCCACCTGCTCCACCAAAGCGGGCGCCCCGTATGGGCCGGGACGCAGATCTTCCGGCCGGATCGCGAGGGTCAGCGGACCGCGCGCTGCGGTGAAGACGCCGGTAGCCGCGCCGACGCGCAGTTCACCGTCCTCGCCGGCCTCGGCGGCGAGGGTGTTGATGCGCGGCGAGCCGATGAAGGCCGCCACGCGGATGTCCTGCGGATCGGCGTAGATCGCCTCCGGCGATCCCACCTGCACGACCTCGCCCTCCATCATCACAGCCACACGGTCCGACATGCTCATCGCTTCGGACTGGTCATGCGTGACGTAGATGGTCGAAGCGCCGACGCGCCGGTGCAGCGCTACGATCTCCGTGCGGGTCTGGACGCGGAGCGCCGCATCGAGATTCGACAGCGGCTCGTCCATCAGGAAGACCTTCGGCCGCCGGACGATGGCGCGGCCGAGCGCCACGCGCTGCCTCTGCCCGCCTGAAAGCTGAGCCGGCTTGCGGTCCATCAGGGCTCCGATGCCGAGCATCTCCGCGGTGCGGCGCGTCTCCTCGGCGATGCCAGCGCGGGTCCCCGCGCCGCCGCCGATGTGGCGTCCGACGAGCGGCAGCCGCTGCCAGGCGCTGAGCCGGCGCATCGCCAGCGGCACCGCCAGGTTCTGCGCCACGGTGAGATGCGGATAGAGGGCGTAGTTCTGGAAGACCATCGCCACGTCGCGGTCCGCCGCGCGGACGTTGGTCACGTCGCGGTCGGCGATGGCGACCGTACCGGACGACGCCGTCTCCAGCCCGGCGACGATGCGCATCAGCGTCGTCTTACCGCAGCCGGAGGGACCAACCAGCGACAAGAACTCTCCCGGCGCGATGGCGAGCGAGACGCCCTTCAGCACGGCCGTCGAGCCGAAAGACTTTCGAATGGATTGAAGCTCGACGCTCGCCATGGGGCCGCCGCGTTGGGGGTGCGGCAGCGCTTCCGGCGCGAGGGTGACAGCGGAATGACGCGGTCATGACGGCTGCGTGACGCCTCCCTGTAATCAGCCTGTCACGGAGCCTGACTAGGCCTTCGTCGAGGACGGGGGCTCTCATGACATTCAAGATCGCGCATATCACGGACACGCATCTGTCATGGGACAAGCCCTTCTTCGTCGACAATTTCCGCGTCGTCGCCGCGCATCTCAGCCGCCATCCGCCGGATCTCGTCATCAACACCGGCGACGTCTCGCTGAACGGCGCGGACCTCCTGGCCGATCTCGAGGCGGCGCGGCAGCTGCACGACGAACTGGGCCTGCCCTGGCTCGCGGTGCCGGGCAACCACGACGTCGGCGACAACCAGGAGATCGCGCGCAAACAGCCCGCCAACGCCGAGCGCCGCGCCCGCTGGCTCGGCGTCTTCGGCGAGGATCGTTGGCTGCGCGACGTGCCGGGCTGGCGGCTGCTCGGCATCAACTCGCTGCTCCTTGGCAGCGACATCGCCGGGGCGGCGGACCAGGAGCGCTTCATCGCCGAAGCCGCCGCCGGCCTCGACGGACGCAGCCTCGCCCTCTTCCTGCACAAGCCGCTCTTCCACGGGACGCTGCAGGACGACGAGGTCAGCGGCCATGCCGTCAATCCGGCGCCGCGCAAGCGGCTGATGGAGGCGCTCGGCGGGGTCTCGCCGCGGCTCGTCTGCTGCGGTCATCTGCACGAGCATCGCGAGCGTGCCGCCGGTGATCTCTTCCAGGTCTGGGCGCCGGCGGTGTCCTTCACGCTGTCCGACTGGTTCCTGCCCACGCATGGCGGAGAGCATATCGTCGGCTACATCGCGCTGGAGCTCGACGAGGACGGCGCCTTCCGGACGGAGCTCGTCCAGCCTGACGGCCTTATCGCGCACGACCTCGCGGATTTCCCGGACGCCTATGGCGACCTGCGCAAGGTCAAGGCCGAGATCGAGGCGCAGCGGCAGGCCGCAGCGTGAGCGCGGCGCTCCGCGAGGGACGGTCCAAGCAGCCGCAGGCCGATGTCCTCGCCGTCGATGGCCTGTCGAACTTCCGGGACTGGGGCGGCCACGCCACCGCCAGCGGCGGACGGATCCTGTCCGGCCGGCTCTATCGCTCGGCGCATCTCGCCGGGCTGACGCCCAATGGTCTGGGCCAACTCACCTTCCTGGGCGTCGGCCGCGTCGTCGATCTGCGCGGCGCCGGCGAGCGGCAGGGCGCCATGGCGGCGATTCCCGACGGCCTGATCGAGATCCGCTCGACGCCTGTCGAGCCGCGCACCACGGACTCCCTGCGCCGGATGCTGGCTTCCGGCACGGCGGACTACGGCCGGCTGCGCGATCTGATGATCGAGTCCTACCGCGCCTATGTCGCAGAAGCGGCCGAGATCTTCGGCGAAGCGGTTTATGCCGTCGCGACCGCCGGCGACCGTGCCGTGCTCATCCATTGCACGGCGGGCAAGGACCGGACGGGCTTCCTCGTGGCGCTGCTGCAGAAGGCGCTGGGCGCGGGGGAAGAGGCGGTGCTCGCGGACTACCTGCGCACCAACGCGGATTGGGACAGGGCGAGCGTCGCCGGCCGGCTGCCGCTTCAGGACGCGGCCATCCAGGCCATCCTCCTGGCCGATGCCGATTATCTGAGCGCGGCCTTCGAGGAGATCGAACGGCGGGACGGCGGCATCGACGCCTTCATCCACCGCGCCACGGGCGGCCGCGTCGGGGCCGAGCAACTCGCGCATCTCGTCGAAATGGAGGGCAGACCATGACCGGATTCACCCGTCGCGCCGCGCTCGCGGGCGCGGCCGCCATCGCCGTTGCGCCCGGCGCCGCCCTCGCCCAGCAGATCGCGCCGCCGTCCAGCACGCCGGTCACGATCAGCTACTACAATTACAACCTCGCCTCCGCCGGCATCGGCGCGGAGGCGACGAAGGAGTTGATCGCCGAGTTCACGGCGGCCCATCCTCATATCAAGGTCGAGGGCGTTCCGGTGGCCTCCGGCCAGATCGTCGCCCGCGTGCAGGCCGACATCGTCGCCGGCCGCATTCCCGACGTCACGCAGCTCGTCTTCTCCGATCTCGATTTCGCCGTCCGCAGCCTCGGCACCCGCGTGCTGAACGAGATCGTCCCGGCGCAGGAATGGCGGGATCACACCGCCGGCATGGTGCCGGCCGGCCTGAAGCTCGGCGCCATCGGCGAGAAGGTTCATGGCCTCGCCTATGTCTTCTCGACGCCGATCCTGTTCTACAACGCCAATCTCTTCCGCCAGGCAGGGCTCGATCCGGACCAGCCGCCGCAGACCTGGGCCGCGTTCAAGGACGCGGCGGTGAAGCTCAAGGCGGCCACGGGCAAGAACGGCGGCTATCCCGCAATCTACAGCGAGTTCGACTGGCTGCTGCAGTCGATCCTGCTGTCGAACGGCGGCCGCGCCATGTCCGAGGATCGCTCGCGGCTTACCTTCGGCGAGTCGGAATCCGTCGAGGCGATGCAGGTCATGCGCGACATCCACAAGGCGGGCGCGCATCCGAACTTCCGCGGCGCCGAGGATGGCGACGCCTTCATGTCGGGCAATCTCGGCATGATCCTCACCACCAGCGTCTACACCCGAGCCTTCCTCAATGCGGCGAAGGACAAGTTCGAGGTCCGCGCCGCGAAGATGCCGAGCTTCGGCGACAAGCCGGCGCGCCCCACGAACTCGGGCAGCGCGCTCTTCATCCACAGCCGCGATCCTCTCAAGCAGCGGGCCGCCTGGGAGCTCGTGAAATTCATGACCTCGAAGCGGGGCTACACGGTGATCACCAGCAAGATCGGCTATCTGCCGCTCAGGCTCGATATCGTCGACGATCCGCAGTACCTCGGCGAGTACGTGAAGCAGAACCCGCTGATCCGGCCGAACCTCGAGCAGCTGACGCGGCTTGAGCCCTGGACCGCCTACCCGGGCGCCAACTACCGGCAGATCTCGCGCATCCTGGTGGCGGCCGCCAACGACGCCGTCTTCGGAGACGGCGATGTCGGCCGGATCATGCGGGACGCGCAGGAGCGCGCCCAGGCGCTGATGCCGCGCACCAACTGAGGCCGGCGATGAGCCAGGGGGCCGATGCCCTTGCGTTGCCCGTGGAAACGGGCGCGCCGCGCATCGCCTTTTCGAGGCTGTCGGGGCTCGGCGACAGGCTGGCGCCGCTCCTGCTGCTCGCCCCGGCCTTCGCCACGCTCGGGCTGTGGATCTACTGGCCGCTCGTCGAGGCGTTCAGGCTGTCGTTCTACGAATGGAACCTGTTGCCGACAGCCGATCCCGTTTTCGTCGGCCTCGACAATTACCGCAACCTTCTGGCGCTCGCCGAGCTCAGGATCGCAGCCTGGAACACGGTGGTCTATACGCTCGGACTGCTGCCGCTGACCGTCGGGCTGCCGCTGCTGGTGGCGCTGCTGACGCGCGAGTCCGTCGGCCGGGCCGGCCCGGTCTACCGCGCCATCATCTTCGTGCCGATGATCATCGCGCCGGTCGTCGTGGCCATCGTCTGGCGCTGGCTGCTCAATCCCGACCACGGCATCGTCAACAAGCTCATCGGCGTCGTCGGGCTCGGCCCGATCCGCTTCCTGCAGGATGCGGATACGGCGATCTGGGCCATCATCTTCATCACCGGCTGGAAGCTCATGGGCTTCTCGACGCTGCTTTTCGCGGCGGCGATGACCTCGATCGACCGCAGCCTGATCGAGGCCGCCCGCATCGACGGCGCGACGGAGGGCCAGGTCGCGCGGCGCATCATCGTGCCGCTGGTCAGGCCGACGACCGTCTTCCTGACCGTGCTGACGGTCCTGCATGGCGCGCAATGGAGCTTCGTCTACGTCAACGTGCTGACCCAGGGCGGGCCGCGCCACTCCACCACCAACCTTTACTATCTGCTGTGGGAGTACGGCTTCTCCAGCTTCGCCATCGGCTGGAGCACGGCTGCGGGCATGTTGCTCTTCGCCGCCTTCGCCGTCTTCGCGGCGATCGGCCTGAAGGCGATGAACCGCAGCGACGAGAAGGCGGTCTGAAATGGCGGCGGCGGCGGCTTCGGCATCCCCTCCCCGGCCGAAGCTGCGCAGCCACGCGCTTCTCGTCGCGCTGAGCCTGTTGTCGCTGCTGCCGCTCTACTGGATGTTCGTGACTGCGCTTCGGCCGGCGAACGACATCTTCTCGACGTCGCCGGTGCCGCTCACTCCTACGCTGGAGAACTTCGTCTACATCCTGCGCGACGTGCCGATCCTCCGGATGATCGCCAACACCTTCGTGGTGGCGACGCTGACGACGATCGCCCAGCTCGCCACGGCGCTGCTCGCGGCCTATGCCTTCGCACGCTGGAGGAACCGCTGGTCGCAGCTGCTCTTCGGCTTGCTCACCGTCACCTGGCTGATCCCGGCGCAGGTCGTCATGGTGCCGGGCTATCTCGTCGTGACGTCGCTGGGCCTGCTCGACACCTTGGCCGCGCTCGTCATCCCGCATGCGGCCTCGGCCTTCGCCATCATCATCCTCTACCAGACGCTGCGGTCCTTCCCGCCGGACCTGATCGAGGCGGCGGTGATCGACGGGGCCGGGCACATGCGCATTCTCTCGCTGGTGATCGTGCCCAACATCCGCCCCGCGCTCGCCTCGCTGGCGATCCTGCTCTTCATCTCGAGCTGGAACGATTATTTCTGGCCGCTGCTGGTGACGCGCAGCCAGGAGAGCGCAGTGATCCAGATCGGGCTGCAGATGTTCCTGACGCAGGAGGGCAGCCAATGGGGCCCGCTCATGGCGGCCTCCAGCATCGCCAGCCTGCCTATCCTGGCGCTCTACCTCGTGCTGCAGAAGCAGATCGTCGACTCCTTCATCCGCTCGGGGATCAAGTAGCGGTCAATTGCCGGCTACCGTCACAGCTGCTTCAAGCTCGCGCCCTAGCGTCCGAGAGAGCCGATGACGGGATCGGCGAACGGGGGGAGCATGGTCATGGATGCAATCGGAACGCAGACGGGGGCTAGCCGGCGGACCGCGCTCAAGCTGGCGCTCGGCGCCGCCGCATCGGGCGTCGCCATGCCCGCCATCGCGCAATCCACGGTGACGCTCGAATTCCCGACCTATCAGATCGACGAGAGCTTCGGCCCCTGGTGGAAGGCCCTGATCGCGGCGTATGAGGCTCAGAATCCGCGGGTGAAGATTGCGCTGACCAACGGCAACGCCAACGATCATCACCAGATGCTGGCGACCCGCTTCGCCGCCGGCAATCCGCCCGACATCGTCCATATGACGGCGCGATTCGTCTGGGGCTACGGCGACGAGGGCGTGATCGAGCCGCTCGACCGCTGGATGGACAAGACGGACATCAAGCAGAGCTGGGTGCCGGCGCAGAAGGGCCTGACCGTGGATGGCAAGACCTGGGGCCTGCTGATGCTGACCTATGGCTTCGCGCTCTTCTACAACGAGAAGATGTTCGCCGAGGCCGGAGTCAAGGTCCCGACCAACGAAGCGGAATTCATGGCTGCGGCCAAGGCTCTCACGCGGGACCGCGACGGCGACGGCCGCACCGACCAGTTCGGCGTGGCGCTGAACACCGCCAACGGCTCCTGGGGCTACGTGCAGTTCATGCACATCCACTGCGGACGCAACCGCGAGATCGTCCTGAACGGCAAGCTCGACGACGTCGCGGAGATCGCGCGGTCGCTCCAGGTGATCGATGACCTGATCAAGGGTGGGATGAGTCCGCGCGGCCTCGACAACACGCCGATGCGCCAGGCCTTCTGGCAGGGCAACGCGGCGATGTACATGGACGGCTCCTGGGCCCCTGGCTACGAGACCACCGCCGCGCCCTCGGTCAAGGGCAACTGGAAGGTGGCCCGCATCCCCTATCCGAACATGGCGGGCGGGCCTTCCAACTGCCTCGTCATCGCCAAGGACACGCCGGCCGAGAAGAAGGAGCTCGTATGGAAGTTCATGGCGCTCGCCGCCACGCCGGAATGGCAGCGCCAATACGCCGAGCTCTCCGGCAATCCGCCCGGCCGCCGCGGCATGGTGACGGAGGCGGCGCGCGCCAAATGGCCCTGGCTGCCCCTGTTCGATGAACTGACTTCGATGGACAGCCGCTCGCATCTGCCGATCGGCTACGAGAAGGACTTCAACAAGTTCTCGGACCTCTTCACTGAGCAGATGACGGCGATGGTGGCCGGCAAGCTCACCCCGCGGGAGGCGGCGCAGCGATTCGCGGAGCGCTTCGACCGCGAGTTGGCGCGCAAGGGCTGAGAGCGCTTCGCGGCCATGGCCATCGCTGAGCGCGCGTCCCCCGGTGAGGGACGGTTGCGCCTGTCGTTTCCGCGGCTCTCTCTGGAGGCGCAGGCGCGCCTCTTTCATGCGGCGCTGATGCTGCCGGCGGTCCTGGTGACCGCCGCGCTGGTGCTCTGGCCTGTATGGTTCGTGCTCCGCATCAGCCTGCACGAGCTCCGCCTGGCGGAGCTGATGCGGCCGCTCGTCAAGCCGGCGACCTTCGCCAACTTCGTCGCCATCATCGGCCATGAGAGCTTCTGGCCCTCTGTCGGCGCAACGGCGGTCTTCGTCTTCGTCGGCGCGGTCCTCGCCTTCCTCGTCGGGCTGCTCGCGGCCCTGGCGCTGGACAGGGCGATTCCGGGAAGGGGGCCACTGCGCCTCGCGATCGCCATGCCCTGGGCGGTCGCTCCGGTCGTCGCCTCCATCGCCTGGGCATTCCTGCTCGACGAACGCTTCGGCCTGGTCAACCATCTCCTGATCACGCTCGGCCTGCTGCGGCAGCCAGCGCCCTTCCTGACAGAGCCGTCGCTCGCCATCGTCTCGGTGGCGCTGGTGTTCCTGTGGAAGGCGTTCCCCTTCCATGCGATCACGCTGCTCGCCGGCCTCCGGACGATCCCTATGAACCTCTACGAGGCCGCCCGGCTCGACGGCGCCGGCACCTTCGCTCGCTTCCGGTACGTGACCTGGCCGCTCCTCAGGCCCTTCGCCGTCATGGCGCTCTTCCTAGGGCTCCTGACGGCGCTGCGCGAGGTCGAGACGATCCTGGTGCTGACCGGCGGCGGCCCGGCCCGCGCCACCGAGACGCTGGCGGTGAAGGTCTATCTCGAAACGTTCCGTTATCTGCAGCCGGGACGCGGCGCGGCCGCCGCTGTGATCGTGCTTGGCGTCGGGCTCCTGATTGCCGCCGCCGTCTGGCGGCCGCTCTGGCGGAGCGCGAGACGATGAACACCATCGGCATCGGCGAACTGCGCGATCCCTTTGCCCTCGCCGGCTTCGCCTTCGTCCTCGGGCTGGCGGCGGCGGCCCTGCTGCCGCTCTATTGGATGTTCGTCATCTCGCTCCGCGTCGATGATGCCATCCTCGCCTGGCCGCCGCAGCTCGTCCCGCCGGCCGCGGCGCTGGGGTTGGACGCCTGGCGAGCGGTGCTGGGCGAGCCCCGTGTCCTGGCCTGGCTCGGCAACTCGGCCGTGATCACTGGCGCATCGGTCATGCTCGCGCTGTTCGCCGCGGCGCCGGCAGGCTACGCGCTCTCGCGCGGCCGAACGCCCGAGGCCGCGGCCGCCGGCGCGGCCATCCTTGCCTCGAAACTCATCCCCGCGACCGTTCTGGTGATGCCTATCTACGTCCTGGCGCGCTCCGCCGGCCTGCTCAACAACCCCTTCGCCGTGGTGCTCGGCAACCTCTCCTTCGCCGTGCCGCTCGCGACCTACCTGATGAAGAACGCCTTCGACGCCTTGCCGAGGGAGCTCGAGGAAGCGGCGCAGATCGACGGCCTCGGCCGTCTGGGCGCGCTCTTGCGCATCCTGCTGCCGAACCTCGCGCCGGCGCTAGCGGCCACTGCGGTCTACGTGTTCATCGTCTCGTGGAACGACTTTCTGTTCGCCCGCACGCTGCTCTCGGGCGGGGCCAGCACCACTATCACGGTCGGCGCGGCCAGCTATCTCGGCGAGATCACTGTCCACTGGAACCGGTTGATGGCGGTCGCAGTCCTGGCGACTGCGCCGTGCCTCGCCTTCTTTCTGCTCCTCTCCGGGCAGCTCACGCGCTCGATCGGCGCCGATACGCATTGAGCGGGTCGGCCTTCGGCGGCCGCCTGTCACAGCCGCGTCACGGCGCGGCAATAGCGGAACCCTCATCGGACGGGCCGCGAGGCCCGGAGCCCAAGCGCTCCTGGGGTGCTTCCTCGATGATCACGTATCTGGCGGCGCGGGTCGGGCGGATGATGGTGACGCTCTGGGTCATCGCGACGGCCGTGTTCCTGGCGACGCGCGCCACCGGCAATCCGATCGATTTCCTGATGCCTGAGGGGCTGGACGCAGAATCCCGCACAGCGATGATCGCCTATTTCGGCCTCGATCAGCCGCTCTCCACCCAGTACCTCAGCTTCTGGCGCTCGCTCTGGGACGGCGAATGGGGCCTCGGGCTGATGGAGCGCCGACCCGTCGGCGTGATCTTCGCCGAGCGCTTGGGTCGCAGCCTGTCGCTGCTGCTGGCGACGCTGCTCGTGACCATCTCGATCGGCGTGCCGCTCGGCGTCGCCGCCGCCGTCTGGCGGAAATCGATCCTCGGCAACGCGGTGCTGCTCGCCGCTTTCTTGGGCTACGCCATCCCCAACTTCATCCTGGCGATCCTGCTGCTGCTCGCCTTCTCCTTCAGCCTCAACTGGCTGCCCAGCGCCGGTTCGGCGACGGTGTGGCATTACGTGATGCCGGTGACGGCGCTCTCCGCCTTCTTCATCGCCTCGCTCGTCCGCTACACGCGCAACTCGATGCTCGACGTCCTGTCGCAGGACTACATGCGCACGGCGCGCGCCAAGGGCCTCGGCGAGGCGGCGGTCATTCTCCGCCACGGCCTGCGCAATGCGCTGATCCCGGTGATCACGGTGATCGGCCTGCAGATGACCACGCTGGTCTCGGGCGCGGTGGTGATCGAGACCGTGTTCTCCTGGAACGGCGTCGGCGACCTGCTCGTCGGCGCGACGCTCCGGCGCGATTACCCCGTGCTGCAATTCGGCGTGCTGATCGTCGCCTGCGCGGTCGTGGCGATCAATCTCGTCGTCGACCTCGTCTACAGCGTGGCCGATCCGCGCGTCCGGCTGGCGGGGTGATGCGATGACCGATGTCGCCGAACGCCTGCCCTCCGCCGATGCCGACCGCCCGCGCCGCCGCGCCCGCCTGCGCATCGATCCGGTGATCGCCGTCGCCGCAGCCATTGCTGCGCTGCTCCTCGCCGCGGCCCTGCTCGCGCCGCTGCTGGCGCCCTACGACCCCGATGCGCAGCGGCTTCTCGGCCGACTGAGGCCGCCGATCGGCTTCGAGCGGGCCGATCCGCGCTACCTCCTCGGCTCGGACCAGCTCGGCCGCGACATGCTCTCCCGCTGCCTCTACGGATTGCGGCTGACGCTGCTCATCGCCTTCGTGGGCGCCGTGGCCGGCCTGGCGCTCGGCGCGCTCGCCGGCCTCGTCGCCGGCCTCGTCGGCGGTGTGGCGGATGCACTGATCATGGGGCTCTGCGACGTCAAGATCGCCATGCCCTTCACCTTGGTGGCGCTGCTCGTCATCGCGCTCGCCGGCGCCTCGACGCTGGTGCTCGTCTGCGTGCTGGCGCTCGCCTATTGGGCGCAGTTCGCGCGGCTCATCCGCGCCCAGGTGCTGACGATCCGCGAGCTCCCCTATATCGAGGCCGCGCGCGCCGCCGGCGCATCGGCTTTCCGCATCGCGCTCAGGCATATCGCGCCCAACATCGTCTCGCCGGTGATCGTGATGGTCACGCTCAACATCGCCAACCTCATCCTTTTGGAGAGCGCGCTCTCCTTCCTCGGCCTCGGGGTGCAGCCGCCGACCGCGACGCTCGGCTCGATGGTCGGCCAGGGCCGCGACTACATGGCGACGGCGCCCTGGATCGTGGCTGCGCCGGCCGTCCTCATCATGCTCGTGTCGCTCGTCGTCATGCTGATCGGCGACTGGCTGCGGGATCACTTCGATGTCCGCCTGCGCGAGCGCTGAGCGGTGTCTATCCGATCGGTCCACCAGAAGGGGAGAAGGATCATGATGAAGCGGCTGAGAATGGCGTTCTGCGGCGCCGCGGCGCTCGTGGCGCTGGCGGCGGGCGCCAGGGCGCAGGAGCTGACGGTCGGCGTCCAGAACATGGCGCCATGGCTCGATCCGGGCCGGGACTTCTCGAATGTCGGATCCCAGCATTACTTCAACAGCTTCGATCCCCTCATCGGCAAGGATCACAAGAAGGCCGAGAGCGTCTGGGAGCCGACCGGCGTCGCGACCTCATGGAAGCAGGTCTCGCCGACGGTGATGGAGCTGAAGATCCGCCAGGGCGTGAAATTCCACAACGGTGCGACCATGACGGTCGACGATGTGGTCTTCTCGCTCGACCGCATCATCAACTTCACTTTCGCGCCCTACGGCATCCGCAAGCGCGACACCCTGCCGAACATCGCCAAGGTCGAAGCCGTCGATTCCGAGACGATCCGCGTCACGGCCGAGCGGCCGGAACCGCTGTTCGAGACGCTGCTCAACGCGCAGCAGACCATGATCATTCCCAAGGCCTACGTCATGAGCCTTTCGGGCGACCCGACGAAGCTCGAGGATTCCGACTACGAGGCCTTCGCGCTCAAGCCGGTCGGCACCGGCCCCTACAAGATCACCGAATTCATCCCCAACCAGCGCGTGGTCTACGAGCGCTTCGATGATTTCTGGGGCGAACGCGCTCCGTTCAAGAAGGTGACCGTCACCCGCATCCCGGAGCTGACGAGCCGCATCACGGCGCTGAAGAACGGCGAGGTCGACATCATCACCAACGTGCCGCCAGATCAGATCGACGTGATCGCCAGGGATGCGAAGCTGAAGGTCGAGAGCGCCGTCACGCCGCTCTTCCATGTGGTCATCTTCAACACGCAGAACCCGAAGATGACGCGTCCGCTGCGGCAGGCGCTCGCCCATGCCATCGACCGCAAGACGATGAACGAGGCTCTCTGGGGCGGCAAGGCGGTGGTGCCGTCGAGCCATACCTACCCGCAGTTCGGGCCGCTCTACATGCCGGAGCTCAACACCTTCGAGTATGACCCGGCCAAGGCCAAGGCGCTGCTCAAGGAAGCCGGCTACGACGGCTTCGAGATCCGCTACGACACCGGCTCCGCCTATTACACCAACGCGCTGCTCGCCGCCCAGGCGATCAAGGAGATGTGGGCCGAAGTCGGCGTCAACATGCGCATCAACGTCGATGAGGCCTGGACCGGCAACAAGCCGGAGATGATGAGCCGCAACTGGTCGAACCCGATGTATTATCCCGACCCGGCCGGCTCCTTCGGCACCATGTGGTCGCCGACCGGCAACGCCGTCTCGGAAGGCCGCTGGAAGCCGGACGACACCTTCAAGGCGGCCTGGGAGAAGTTCCGCTTCTCGACCGACCTCGCGGTGCGCAAAGCGGCCTATGCCGAGCTGATGGCCTATATCAAGAACGATCCGCCGGTCGTGGTGCTCTGGCAGCCCTACGAGTCCTACGGCCTGAAGAAGAGCGTCAACTGGAAGCCGCTGCCCGGGCATATCCCCTACGTGCTCGATTTCCGCGCCGGCCGCGCCAGCATCGTCTCGAACTGAAACCGACCATCACCGACCGCGCCTCCGAGCGAGGCGCGGACCTTCTTCCTCCGAGCATGGACCTCCCATGGCCCTGAAAATCGCCATCGTCACCGACATCCATCACGGCAAGGACGCCGAAGCGAAGAAGGGCAGCCAGGCCCTTCAACTGCTCGACGGCTTCGCGGCCTTCGTGGCCGCCGAGAAGCCCGACCTCGTCCTCGACCTCGGCGACCGCATCTCGGACGAGGATCCGGTCACGGATCTCCGGCTCGAGGAGGAAGTGAGCGCCGCCTTCCGGCCAATCCGCAGTCTCGCGCCGGTGTTCCATATCTGCGGCAACCATGACCGCGACTTCCTCACCATCAAGCAGAACGAGGCGATCCTCGGTCAGTCGCTCGCCAACATCACGCTCGACGCCGGCGGCTGGCGCATCGTCCTCTTCCGCGCCGACACGCTGATCCGCCGCCCTGGCGGCTTCACCTGCCCGGAGAGCGATCTCGACTGGCTCGCCCGCACCATCGCCGATGCCGACCGGCCGTTGCTGATCGCCAGCCACGTGCCGGTCTCCGGCCACAGCCAGATCGGCAACTACTATTTCGAGAACAACCCCGACAGCTCGACCTACCCCCGCGAGGCGGCGCGCACCCGCGCCCTGCTGCGGGGCGCGCGCGTGCCGACCGCCTGGATCGCCGGCCATGTCCACTGGAACACGCTGACAACGATCGACGGCGTCCCCCACATGACTCAGCAGTCGCTCACCGAGAGCTTCGTGATGAGCGGCGAGGCGGGAGCGGGCGAAGCCTGCGGCGCCTATGGCCTTCTGGAACTGACCAGGGACGAACTCCATTGGCGCGTCTTCGGCGCCGATGCCTTGCAGGTGAAGGTTCCGCTCCAGCAGATGGCCCGGCGCTGGTATCCGGGGCTGCCCCCCTTCGCCGAGAACCCGGCGCATCGCGAACGGACTGACCGGATCGCCGCCTTCCAGGCAAGTCTCGAGGCGGCCGAATGACGGATGGCCGGATAGCGCCCGGCCTGCCGCTGCTGAGCGTCCGTAACCTCAGGGCGGCCTTCGAGACTCGCGAGGGGCCAATCGCGGCGGTGCGCGGGCTTTCCTTCGACGTCGCGCCCGGCGAGACGCTGGCGATCGTCGGCGAGTCCGGGTCCGGCAAATCCGTGAGCGCGCTGTCGATCCTGCGGCTGATCGAGCGAGAGGGCGGCAAGGCCTCCGGCGAAGCGCGCTTCCTGCGCCGGTCCGGTGACGTGGTCGACCTGATGCAGGCCGATGAGAGCGAGCTGCGTCGGCTCCGCGGCAACGAGATCTCGATGATCTTCCAGGAGCCGATGACCTCGCTCAATCCGGTGCTGACGATCGGCCGGCAGATCGCCGAGGTCCTCGTCCTGCACCAGAAGCTCGCGCCGCAGGCCGCGATGGCAGAGGCGGAGCGGCTGCTCGCCACCGTGCGGATCCCCGATCCCGCGCGCCGGCTAGGTCAGCACCCGCACGAACTTTCGGGCGGCATGCGACAGCGGGTGATGATCGCCATGGCGCTGGCGTGCCGGCCCCGGCTGCTGATCGCCGACGAGCCGACGACCGCGCTCGACGTGACGGTCCAGGCCGAGATCCTGGCGCTCATCCGCCGCCTTCAGGACGAGTACGGCATGGCGCTGATCTTCATCACGCACGACATGGGCGTGGTCGCCGAGATCGCCGACCGCGTCGTCGTGATGCGCCATGGCGAGAAGGTCGAGGAGAACGCGCTCGGACCGCTGTTCGCCGAGCCCGGCCATGCCTACACGCGCGCCCTTCTCGCCGCCGTGCCGCGGCTCGGCGACGGCTCTCCGCAACCGCACGCCGCCGCTGCGCCGAAAGTGCTGGAGGTCGAGCGGCTGGTGAAGCGCTTCCCCGTTCGCGGCGGCCTCCTGAAGAGGCCGGTCGCCATGGTGCATGCGGTCGAGGACGTATCCTTTTCGCTGCAGGCGGGCGAAACGCTCGGCCTCGTCGGCGAAAGCGGCTGCGGCAAGTCGACCACGGGCCGCGCGCTGATGCGGCTGGTCGAGCCGACCTCGGGCGTGGTGAGGATCGCCGGCCGTCCGATCACCGGCCTCGGCGCCACCGAGCTGCGGCTCGCCCGCCGCGATATCCAGATGATCTTCCAGGATCCCTACGCCTCGCTGAACCCGCGGCTCTCGGTCGAGGATTCGGTCACGGAGCCGCTCGCCATCCATCGGCCCGGGATGTCGCGCCGCGACCGGCGGGACGCTGCGGCCGAGCTGATGCGGCGCGTCGGGCTCAAGCCCGATCATCTCGCCCGCTATCCGCATCAGTTCTCCGGCGGGCAGCGTCAGCGCATCGCGATCGCCCGCGCTCTGGCCCTTCAGCCCAAGGTGATCGTGGCCGACGAGCCCGTCTCGGCCCTCGACGTCTCGATCCGCGCCCAGGTGATCGCGCTTCTGAAGGAATTGCAGGCGGAGTTGGGCCTCGCCTATCTTTTCATCTCGCATGACATGGCCGTCGTCGAGCAGATGAGCCATCGCGTGGCCGTGATGAATCTCGGCGAGATCGTCGAGATCGGGCCGAGCGCCGCGGTCTTCGGCGCTCCGCGTCATCCCTACACAAGGCGGCTTCTGGCCTCCGTCCCGATCCCCGACCCCGCCCGCCGCCGCGCGCGAGCGGTGGACGAGGCGCGCGAGATCGGCAGCCCGCTGCGCCGGATCGGCGAAGCGAGGGTCTCGCCGCCCCTCGTAGAGGTGGGGTCCGACCATTTCGCCCGGACGGCGGCTTAAGATCGACGATCTCGCGCCGCATGCGCTTCGCCGTCCATCTCCGCGGATCGAGCCGGTCTCTGCGCGCGGCGCGGCCCTTCAATAGAGCAAGGCGAGAGTCGAATCGTCGACCGGCACGATCGCCCACAGCGCGGCGCCGATGACGTTCAGGCCCTGGCCGGGTCTCTGCACCCTACGGAACGGCCCGCTCCTGCACGATCGCCAAGCCGAGGCCTGTTCCCGCTGTCGCGGGTGAGAGCCGGGCGAAGGGCTCGATGGCGGTCGAGCGGTTGTCGGCCGAAACGCCGACTCCATTGGCGATCACCTCGATCCGCAACTCGCTCGACACCTGCCGTGAATGTCGCGGCGGTGAAGACGGTAGGGACGAGAGCTGCGCGATGATCGCAGGGCTGACGAATGCAGCAAAGTTGCCGGCCGGCAACTTTGGCCATACTGACGGGGCGCCGTTCGGCGTTAACCATCTGTTAACGCAAAATTTGTTGCCAGCGAGCCAGAATCGGGTTCAGGTGGACACGGAAACAAGCGTGTTGAGCGCTCTATTCCGTGTCTATTGGAGAAGCGCGTGGCGACCGCCCTTTCAAACCAGGTTCGGCAGGTTGACGCAATCCATACCCTGATTGCGGGCCATGCCCAAGAACTGTCCAACAAGCTGCAGCAGCATCGCCACCAGCTGTTCCCGCCAGCAGCACGCAAGGCGCTGAGAAAGTTTTCGTCGGGCGAGGTGGCAGCGCTCCTCGGCCTTGACGATGGATATCTCCGGAAGCTCTCGCTGGAAGGGAAGGGACCTCAGCCCGAGTTCTCGCCAGCCGGGCGGCGTCTGTACACGGTCGCCGACATCCGCGCGCTGCGGCAGTATCTCGACGAGACCGGCAAGGGGGACCGCCGTTACCTTCCCAGACGAAGGGCCGGCGAGCACCTCCAGGTGATTGCCGTCGCGAACTTCAAGGGCGGCTCCGGCAAGACGACGACGACGGCACATCTGTCGCAATATCTGGCACTGCAGGGATATAATGTCCTCTGCATCGATCTCGACCCGCAAGCCAGCCTGTCGGCTCTCCACGGCTACCAGCCCGAGTTCGACGTCAGCGACAACGAGACGATCTACAGCGCCATCCGCTACGACGCGCAGCGCCGGTCAATGAAGGATATCATCAAGCCATCCTATTTTCCGGGGCTCGACATCGTGCCAGCGAGCCTCGAGCTCATGCTCTTCGAGCACGAGACGCCGAAAGCCCTCATGGATCGCGTCGATCCCGGATCCTTGTTCTTTACGCGACTCGACGAGGCGCTTTCTGAGGTCGCTGACCGGTACGACGTTGTGCTCATCGACTGCCCGCCGCAGCTGGGGTTCCTGACTCTCTCGGCTCTTTGTGCCGCAACGGCTGTCCTCG
>JAESFG010000302.1_pt1 | contig 93420 bp, 82 predicted proteins | sample 9269371 | NCBI WGS metagenome assembly JAESFG01 (sample SAMN14506227, study PRJNA617093) | algae metagenome | isolation source: Aetokthonos hydrillicola CCALA 1050 (B3-Florida) and co-occurring... | place: USA: South Carolina | collected 2013-01-01
GCGCTCACCGCGCGAACAGCGCCCGGGCATTTTGATGCGCGATCTGCGCCGCGGTATCCGGCGGCAGCTGTGCGAGCCAGGCGCGGTAGCCGGCCATGATGTCGCCATAGCTCTGCCAACGCTCGTTGATCCAGGTATCGGAACCGAGCAGGAAGCGATCGGGGTACCGCTCGAACAGGGCGCGCCATTCGGCCGTCATCCGGCCTGAGCCATCGACGATTCCGCTGCGGTAGGAGAGTTCTCCCCATAGTTTGGGATATTTCGACAGCATTTCGGCCACGCGGTCGGTCGAGAGCCCGAAGCCGGTATGGGCCCAGATGATGCGGGCCTTCGGATTGTGGCCCATCAGGATTTCCACGGCGACGTCGTCGGCATGGGCATGCAGATAGAGGTCGTGCTCGACCGCGAAATCGACGGTCTTCTTCACCCACGCGCCTTCCGCTGCCTTTCCTGAAATATGGAATTCGCCGATGCCGCGGTAATAGCCGCGCTTGAACTCCTCCTGCACGAGGTCGAAGATGAAGGGATCGCCGAACCAGGTCTGGATGTCCGCGCGCACCCGGTAGGGCCGGATGAAAGGCACGATCTGCAGGCCGGACGGCTTCGCGTCCATCAGCGCATGGGTGCCGGTGTTCGGGCGACTGGTGGCGAGAATCCCGGTGACGCGGTTTTTCTTGAACAGCGCCAGCACCTCGTCGACGCCGTAATAGGGTTTCGGCTCCCAATTGTAGTGCATATGGGCGTCGAAGATCTCAATCGACTCGTCGGCGGCGTGGGCCGCGCCGGCGATCAACGCGAGCACGGTCAAGCCCGCGACGCCACGCGCCATGATGCTACCCGCGCGTCGGAACGCGGTCATTCGGCGGCGACGACGTGCGGACGCTCGCCCTCTCCCGCTTCTTCCAGCTGCGGTTCGAGCTTGCGCCGCAGCTTGCGGTCGATCCGATCGAGATAGATGTAGATCACCGGCGTGATATAGAGCGTCAAGAGTTGCGACAGGCAGAGGCCGCCGACCACGGCGATGCCGAGCGGCTGGCGCAGTTCGGCGCCCGCACCCGCGCCGAGCGCGATCGGCAGCGTGCCGAAGATCGCCGCGAACGTCGTCATCATGATCGGCCGGAACCGCAGCAACGCCGCTTCACGAATCGCGTGCTCGGCGCTCAGGCCCACGCGGCGGCGCTCCAGCGCGAAGTCGACCATCATGATCGCGTTCTTCTTGACGATGCCGACCAGCATCACGATGCCGATCATCGCGATGACGGACATTTCCATCCCGAACAGCATCAGCGTCACGATCGCGCCGATGCCGGCCGACGGCAGGCCCGAGATGATCGTAATCGGATGAATGAAGCTTTCGTAGAGGATGCCGAGGATGACGAAGGCGGCGAACACCGCGGCGAGGATCAGGACGCCCTGCCCGCGCAGCGAATCCTGGAACACCTGCGCGGTGCCGGAGAAGCCGGTCGCGATGGTCGCCGGCAAATTCGAGTTCTGCTCGAGCTCGGTGATCTTGTCGACCGCGTAACCCAGCGAAACGCCGGGCGCGAGGTTGAACGAGATCGTCACCGCCGGCTGCTGGCCCTGGTGGTTGATCTGCAACGGGCCGACCGTCGGCACCAGCCGCGCCACCGCCGACAGCGGGATGGTGACGTTGTTCTGGGTCTTCATGTAGAGTTTGGACAGGTCGGACGGATCGACCTTGAACTGCGGCTGCACCTCCAGGATGATCTGGTAGTCGTTCGACGGCATGTAGATGGTGCCGACCTGGCGCGCGCCATAGGCGTTGTAGAGCTGGTTGCGCACCTGATCGACGGTGATGCCGTAGACCGCTGCCTTCTCGCGGTCGATATCGACCGTCATCTGCGGGTTCTTGATGTAGAGGTCGGTGGTGACGTCGAGCAGGCCCGGCAGCTTCTCGATCTTGTCGCGCATCTCGGGCGCGAGGCGATACAGCGCTTCGGTGTCGCCGCTCTGCATCACATACTGATACTGGCTCTTCGAAATCCGGCCGCCGATGTTGAGGTTCTGGATCGGCTGGAAGAATGCCTGCATGCCGGGCACCTGGCGCGCCTTGGCGCGGAGCCGGCCGATAATGACGTTGAGGCTGTCGCGCTCCTTCTTCGGCTTCAGCGCAATGAACAGACGGCCGTAATTCGCGGTCGGGTTGGGGCCGCCGGAGCCCACCGTCGAGTTGAGGTACTCGATCGCCGGATCGGACTTCAGCACCTCGACCAGCGCCTGCTGCCGCTCCGTCATCGCCGCGAACGAGGTGTCGGTGGCCGCCTCGGTGACGCCGATCAGAAAGCCGGTGTCTTCCTGCGGGAAGAACCCCTTCGGCACGATCATGTAGAGGTAGACGGTGCCGCCCAGCGTTCCCAGCGTGACCAGCAACATCAGGAACTTGCGGGCCAGAACCCAATCGAGCGTCCATTCATAGGCACGCAACCAGGAATCGAACATCGCCTCAAAGCCGCGGAGCACGATGTTCGGCCGCTTGGTCGTATCGTGGGCGCGCAGCAAGCGCGCGCACAGCATCGGCGTCAGCGTCAGCGAGACGAATCCGGACACGATGATCGCGACCGAGACCGTGACCGCGAATTCGCGGAACACCCGGCCGACGATGCCGCCCATCAGCAGCACCGGGATGAAGACCGCGATCAGCGAGAACGTGATCGAGATGATGGTAAAGCCGATCTCTCGCGCGCCCTTCAGCGCGGCCTCGAACGGCCGCATGCCGTTCTCGATATAGCGGACGATGTTTTCCAGCATGACGATGGCGTCGTCGACCACGAAGCCGACCGACAGCGTCAGCGCCAGCAGCGTCATGTTGTTGATTGAATAGTCGAGCGCATACATCACGGCGCAGGTGCCGAGCAGCGAGATCGGAACCGCCAGCGCCGGAATGAAGGTGGCCGAGGCCGAGCGCAGGAACAGGAAAATGACGAGGATCACGAGGCCGATCGCAATCAGCAGCGTCTCCTCGACGTCGGCGACGGCCTGGCGGATCGAGACCGAGCGGTCCATCATCACCTGCATGGTGACCGAGGGCGGAATCTGCGCCCGCAGCGCCGGCAGTTTGGCCAGCACGGAATCGACCACGGCCACGGTATTGGCGTCCGGCTGCTTCTGGATGGCGAGCACCACGGCCCGCTCGCCGTTCAGCCAGGTCGCGATCTTGTCGTTCTCGACGCTTTCATAGATCTTCGCGACCTCGTCGAGCTTGACCGGCGAGCCGTTGCGCCAGGCCACCACGATCTTGCTGTAGTCGGCCGCCTTGTCCATCTGGCCGGACGCCTGCAGCGAGACGTCCTGCTTCGGCCCGTTCAGGGTGCCGACCGGCGTCGACGAGTTGGCGCGCGACACCGCGGTCCTGATATCGTCGAGCGACAGTCCGCGCGCCGCGGCGGCTTCCGGATCGGCCTGGACGCGAATCGCGAATTTCTGCGCGCCGTAGATCAATACCTGCGCGACACCCGGAATCTGCGACAGCGTCTGCCCGATGGTGATGTCGCCATACTCGTTGACCGATGACAGCGGCAACGTCGCCGAGCCGAGCGAGATGAACAGCACCGGGAAGTCGGCCGGGTTCACTTTGCGGAAACTCGGCGGGATCGTCATTTCGATCGGCAGCCGGCGTTGCGCGATGGTCAGCGCGGTCTGCACGTCAAGCGCCGCGGCGTCGATGTTGCGGTTGAGGTCGAACTGGATGGTGATGACGCTGGTGCCCTGCGAAGAGCTCGACGACATCGACGAGATGCCGGCGATGGTGGACAGCTGGCGCTCGATGATGCCGGCGACCGAGGCCGCCATGGTGTCGGCGCTGGCGCCCGGCAGGGTCGCGGTGACCGCAATGGTCGGGAAGTCCACGCGCGGCAGCGCCGAGACCGGCAGCAGGCGGAAGCCGAAAATGCCGAACGCGATGATCGACGCCGTGATCAGCGTCGTCATGACCGGCCGGCGGATGCAGAGTTCGGAGAGGGTCATCGGTCAGGCCCCGGCCTTTTTGCTGCGCGGTTCGACCCGCGAACCGTCCGACAACAGCAACTGGCCGTCGACGACGACGCTTTCGTCGCCGGCCAGTCCCTCGGAAATCACCGACAGGCCTTGCGCGGTGCGGTCGACCTTGACCGGCTGGACCTTGGCCACGCCATCCTTGATGACGAAGACGAAATTGCCGCTCTGGCTGCGCTGCACGGCAACCGTCGGCACCACGATCGCATCCTCGGCGCGGATGACGAGCTTGGTCGACACCAGCGTTCCCGGCCACAGCGTTTCGCTCTCGTTGCTCATGATGCCGCGCACGGTGACCATGCCGGTGGTCGCGTCCACGGTGTTCTCGACCATCGCCACCTTGCCGGTCTCGGACCGCTGATGGCCCGGGATGGTGGCGGTGACGCCGGAGGCGCCCTTGGCCATCGACTCGCGCAGGTCGACCAGCACCCGCTGCGGCACCGCAAAGGACACGTACACCGGCGCCATCTGGTTGATGATGGCGAGCGGAGTGGTGTCGGCCGGACGGACGAAATTGCCGACCTTCACATTGGCGGCGCTGATCCGCCCCGAGAACGGCGCGCGGATCGTGGTGTAGCTCTTCTGGACCCTGAGATTGTCGAGCGCAGCCTGGTCGGCCTTGATCGTGCCGGCCAGGATGTCGGACTGGGTTTTGGCGTTGTCGACATTGACTTGCGTGGTGGCGCCCTTGCCCACCAGGTCGTTGAAGCGGCGCAGGTCGCGTTGCGCGCCTTCGAGCTGCGCCTGATCCTTGGCGAGCACGCCCTCGGCCTGCTCGATCTGCGCATCGATCTGGCGGCTGTCGAGCGTGAACAGCAGGTCGCCTTCGTTGACCTTGGCGCCGTCCTCAAAGTGCACCGCGACGATGGTGGTCTCCAGGCGGGATTTCAGCGCCACGCTGGAGATCGGCGTCACCGTGCCGATCGCGTCGACATCGACCGGCATCGATTTGCGTTCGGCCTTGGCCAGTTCGACCGAAACCATGCGCGGACGTTGCGGCGCCTGCGCGTTGCTGGTGCCGCCCATCCATGACGATCGGGTAAAAAAGCCCCCCGCCGCGACCAAGGCGACGGCGCCGATGGCGAGTATCAAGGTACGTTTCTTCATCGTTGTTCATGCCCGCCAGCCCGTGACGACCGGAAGGTTCTCCTCATGCCCCTTGATGGCGACTTTAACGCCTTTTTCTAAACGGTTATCACAGCACCCCTGCACATGGTATGCCACTGCCGGAAAATGTGTAGTTACCACTTTGTGAAATCCGGGATTTTCCCCGGAAGCGCCAGCCGGGGTTCCCAATCCATGCGTATCGCCACCTGGAACGTCAATTCGATCCGGCAACGGCTGGAGCATCTCCTCGCCTGGCTCCAAGAATGCTCGCCCGACGTCGTCTGCCTGCAGGAGATCAAATGCGTCGACGACGCCTTTCCGCGACTGGAGATCGAAGCGCTCGGTTACAACGTCGCCACCCACGGGCAGAAGACCTTCAACGGCGTGGCGCTGCTCTCGAAACTGCCATTTGAGGAGACCAAGTCAGGCCTTGCCGGCGATGACGCCGACAGCCATGCCCGATTCCTCGAAGGCGTGGTGACGCTGAAAACCGGCGTGATGCGGATCGCCTGCCTGTATCTGCCCAACGGCAATCCGCCGGACACGGACAAATTTCCGTACAAGCTCAAATGGATGTCTCGCCTTTTTGAGTATTCGAAGGAGCGGCTGAAGGCCGAGGAGCCGCTGGTGCTGGCCGGCGACTTCAACGTCATCCCGGCCGCGCGCGACGTCTACAACCCCGCCGCCTGGGCCGGCGACGCGCTCTTCCGCCCCGAAACCCGCGAGGCCTTCCAGTCGCTGCTCGGTCTCGGACTTACGGACGCCCTGCGCGCGGTGACTGAAGAACCGAACCTCTACACGTTCTGGGACTATCAGGCCGGCGCCTGGCAGAAGAACTGGGGTATCCGGATCGACCATCTGCTGCTGTCGCCGCAAGCCAGCGACCGGCTCATTGATGTCGGCATCGACAGCTACGTCCGCGCCTGGGAGAAGCCGTCCGATCACGTGCCGGTATGGGCGGATTTCGATCTCGAGACGGCGTGAAGCGACGAAGCGCCGGCTCGTAGCCCGCCATGAGCGCCAGCGAAATGCGGGAAGAGCAGATATCGGGGTCGCTTCGCGCGCCCGGGCTTGGAACTTGAAGCGCAAGGCACGCCGGCATGCACATTCGCGACGCGACCCTCGAAGACGCCAGTGCCGCCTGCCGGGTCCTCCGGGACTCGATATTGCAGCTATGCGTTGCCGATCACCACAATGACCCGGCGATCCTGAACGCCTGGCTGGCCAACAAGACGCCGGAAATCGTGGCCGGCTGGGCGGTGCAGGAGGGAAACTCGCTCCTGCTCGCGATCGAGGGCGACGCGGTGCTTGGCGTGGGATCGGTAACGGATGCCGGTGAAATCACCCTCAACTATGTGGCGCCCCATGCACGATTCCGCGGCGTCAGCCGTGCGTTGATCAGGGCGCTGGAGGCCAGGGCGATGGAGCGTGGTAACCGCCGCTGCACGCTCACGAGCACCGAGACGGAGCATCGATTCTATCAAACGGCTGGTTACATCGATGACGGCGCACCGATGGGAAAGTTCGGCACCCAATCCAGCTATCCGATGTCAAAGCGGATCGTCAGCGCCGGATCCTAGACGCGTCCCAGGAGCGCAGCAGGCCCGTAGCCCGCCATGAGCGCAGCGAGATGCGGGAAGAGCAGATCCCCCGGGATCGCTTCGCTCGCCCGGGCTACAAGTTCTCAGTCCCGCTTGCCCTGCACCCAGTGCTCGAGCATCTGCAGCGCGGTGGCGCGGTCCTCGTCGGAGGCCTTGGTGAACGCGCGGTTATAGCTTTCGCGGATCCAGGTCTCGTCGGGGGCGGCGTTGTCACGCGCCAGCGTCAGCCACATCAGGCCGCGGGCGGCCTGCCGCGGCAGGCGGTCGCCGTTGAACAGCATCTGGCCGAGCATGGCCTGCGCCTGGTGCTGGCCCTTCTGGGCCGCCAGACCGAGCCAGCGCGCGCCGTAGCGGAAATCGTCCCGCGACGCGTCCGGCGTCTTCAAATAGAGCCGCGCTAGGTCGTATTGCGCGTCGGCATTGCCGAAATAGGACGCGGCATAGGAGAACATCTCGCGGGCGCGGTCGGTGTCCGGCTTGATCTTCGAGTTCGGGATGCCGTTGAGGTAGTAGCGTCCGAGCGCGACGAAGGCGTTGGCCACGATCGTCGCCTGCGGCGCCGACGGGCTGTCCTCGGCATGCGCGTTGGCGATCCGGCTGAAATATTCGAAGGCGCGCAGGTCGTCCTGGACCACGCCATCGCCATCGGCATACATCCGGCCAAGCTTCCACTGCGCGACGGGGTGGCCGCCTTCGGCGGCGTATTGCAGCGAATTCAGCGAGGGCGCGGACACGGTGGCCGGCTGCGACGATGTCGTCGGCGGCACCTTCTTCAGCGCCTGGGCGGTGACGGCCGCCGCGGCGGAGGGCTGGTTGCCCAGCTGAATGGTGGCGTCCGGCTTCACCGGCGCGCCATCGAATGCGAAGCCGGGGGCGGCCACAGGCGCGGCCCCCAGCATCAACGCGAATATGATACGCCTAGATGTCCGCATAGCATTGCTTCTCGTGCGCACCACCCGGATGGGTCACAGCCCCGTCCACCGCCGGCCCAACTTGCTGGGCATATTTCCACAGCGCACCCGATGTGTGGTTGGTCTGTCGGGGCGCCCACCTGGTTTTTCGATCGGCAAGTTCGGAATCGGTCAATTTCACGTTAAGGGTACCGGCTTCCGCGTCGATCTCGATCATGTCACCATTTTGCAACAGCGCAATCGGGCCGCCCACCGCCGCCTCCGGCCCGACATGGCCGATGCAGAACCCGCGGGTGGCGCCGGAGAAACGGCCATCGGTGATCAGGGCGACCTTGCCGCCCATCCCCTGCCCGGTCAGCGCCGCCGTGGTCGAAAGCATCTCCCGCATGCCGGGACCGCCGCGCGGGCCCTCGTAGCGGATCACGATGACCTCGCCCTCCCGGTAGGTCCGCTTCTGGACCGACTCGAACGCGTCTTCTTCCCGGTCGAAGCAGCGGGCCGGCCCGGTAAATTTCAGCTTCGACATGCCCGCGACCTTCACGATCGCACCCTCCGGAGCGAGATTACCCTTCAGTCCGACGACCCCTCCCGTGACGGTGATCGGGTTGTCGGCGGGCCGCACCACATCCTGGTGCGGATTCCATTTCACGCTCTTGAGGTTTTCGGCGATCGTTCGGCCGGTGACGGTAAGGCAATCTCCGTGCAAATGGCCGTTGTCGAGCAGCGTCTTCATCAGAAGCGGTATGCCACCAACCTCAAACATGTCTTTGGCAACATAACGGCCCCCTGGCTTCAAATCGGCGACATACGGTGTCTTTTTGAAGATTTCGGCCACGTCAAATAAGTCAAATTTAATGCCGCACTCATGCGCGATGGCCGGCAGGTGCAGCGCAGCATTGGTCGAGCCGCCGGAGGCCGCGACGACGGCGGCAGCGTTCTCGAGCGATCGGCGGGTGACGATGTCGCGCGGCCGGATATTGGCTGCGACCAGCTCAAGTACCTTTTCGCCCGCGGCGGCGCAGAACGCATCGCGGATTTCATAAGGCGCCGGCGCACCGGCTGAATAGGGCAGCGCCAGCCCGATCGCCTCGGACACCGTCGCCATGGTGTTGGCGGTGAATTGTGCGCCACAGGCGCCTGCCGAGGGGCAAGCCACGCGCTCGATCTCGTCGAGATCGGCGTCCGACATCTCGCCGACCGAGTGCTTGCCGACGGCCTCGAACATGTCCTGAACCGTGACCTGCTGGCCGCGGAAATTGCCCGGCAGGATTGAGCCGCCATAGATGAAGATCGAAGGCACGTTGAGGCGGACCATGGCCATCATCATGCCCGGCAGCGACTTGTCGCAGCCGGCCAGACCGACCAGGGCGTCGTAGGCATGGCCGCGGACGGTCAGTTCGACCGAATCGGCGATGCATTCCCGCGACGGCAGCGACGAGCGCATGCCGTCATGGCCCATGGCGATGCCGTCGGTGACGGTGATAGTGCAGAATTCGCGCGGGGTGCCGCCGGCGGCCGCAACCCCCTTCTTGACCGCCTGTGCCTGCCGCATCAGCGAGATGTTGCAGGGCGCCGCCTCGTTCCAGCAGGACGCGACGCCGACGAAGGGCTGGTGGATCTGCCGGGTGGTCAACCCCATCGCATAGAGGTACGACCGATGCGGGGCGCGCTCCGGCCCCTCCGTCACGTGACGGCTTGGCAACCTCTTCTTGATGTCGGTCTTGGCGTCCATTCACGGAACCCGTTATTCCAGCATTTCCTCGGTCGGCCTCGGGAGCAATCTTCCCGTCGCCTTCGCCGGAGCTGGGGCAAAGCAGCAAAGAAAGAAATGGTTTCGTGGAGGGGTGTGGCCAAATAGCGGCGCAAGCAAGAGGTGAGCGGGGTGACGCGCCAAATCTTCGGCTACTGTTGCGACCTCGCAACAATCGTGGCAGTGCAGCAACCCTGATTTCGCGAGCGCACGCGCTTACCGGTCCAAATGCCTTTGTTTTGAACGGACACGCGAACACGACATCCGAGTCCGGCCCGGCGCATGTGACTTTCTTTCAACGTCCCGCTTCGATGCGCAGCGGTGGCGCGACCAGACTGAACACGACGATTCGTTCGGCCTCGGAACGTTCGGGCGCGGGCAAGCGCCTTAAAAAGTTGCGTCGGCTGACGCCGATTGCATCGGCGAGATCACGACATTTTTGTGCGGCCGGCACTTTTTGCGCGTGTTTTCGTCACGGCATGACGCGGCCTGCGACGTGCGCAGCCACCTCGATCGTCCGACGGATGCCAGTCAAAACAACGCCGTGCGCCGTTTGTCGCAGCGCGTTCCGGTCGCCTTCTCAAATGTGGCGCGCGGCTGCGGACAAGTCGCACGAGCGCCTTTTGCGTCACCATATTGCCCCTGCCTCGCGCAAAACCGCCGCCGGCACGTCCGACCACGGGCCCGTTTGGCTGTTCAACCTTCGATGCGGGTGAGGGAATCCTGCCTCACGTTCTCCCCGCGCGCATCACCTCGACGATTCCCAAAATCCACGGTGGTCGTTTTGTTTCGTGAGGCCTCTTTCGCAAGAGGTTCGAATATATGGCACGTTTCAATCTGAACGGCTTCCTCGACAACAGCCGCTTCGAGGATCTACTCGCCAGGTTTACGGGCGGCACCTCCGATCATGATCACCTGAACGGCTCCAGCGGCGGTAACACCCTGTTCGGCGGCAGAGGCGACGACGATATTTCCGGCATGGCCGGAAACGACACGCTCAGCGGCGGCTCCGGCGCCGACAAGATGTGGGGCGGCTCGGGCAACGACAACCTGTCCGGCGGCACCGGCAACGATCTTCTGGTGGGCGGCTTCGGCGCCGACCGGATGGATGGCGGTGCGGGCAATGACGTCCTGCTCAGCCGTTCGGACGCCGGCGAAATGGTCGCGGCCCAGGACGGCAAGACGCAGATCTTCGCGGCCGAAACCGCGGCGTTCAAGGCGGTCAACGATATCCTGACCGGCGGCGCCGGGGGCGACACCTTCCGGTTCGAAGGCAATGTCAACGCCAAGGACGAGATCGTCGCCAAGCATGTCAATGCCGACGGCACCATCGACTGGGTCGGCGTCACCGGCGAAAACGGCGCGGTGCACGATCACTGGGTCGACGGTTTCGGCAACGACGTGATCCGCGACTTCAACCGCGCCCAGGGCGACAAGATCGAAATCTCGGCGCACACCGCCGAGGTCAAGTCGATCGAGTACAAGGACAGCAATGGTGACGGCAAGAACGACTACAGCGTGATCACCGTCATCAGCCAGCAGGGCAATGCCGGCGCGCATGACGAGGATCTGCTCGGCACCATCACCGTCTACGGCAACCTGGTGAAGCAGAGCGACATCACGGTGACCCAGACCGTCTACGGCGCCTATGAGAAGGTCGGCGAACTCAACGGCGCGCATTTCGAACTGGAGGACGACGGCGTGCTGCCCGATGGCGGCACCGACGGCGGCCACCATGACGCGGCCACGATGGCCAACATGTATATGTAAGTCAGCCGTCAACACGGCATCATCACCGGCAAGGGCCGCCTCCCGGCCCTTGTTCTCCGGCACCCGGCGGCGCCTCGCCGGGGCCGGAGTTGTCTTGCGCCCGGGCTTCCGGTCTTGTCCGGATCGCAGCATCGCTGCCGGAACCGTTCGGGTTCCCACCTGCCTCATTTTGCGCGCCTTTCCTTGTTCAGACGCACCCGGTTGCATCTCGTGCTCTGTGCTATTTTCAGGCCACTCACGCCGCGCATCACCGGACGTTCCGGCTCCGTGTTGCGGAATGGGTTTCGCAGGGGGACATGGAATGAAGCGGTGCATGCATTCGCTGTCTTGCTTTTTCACCATCGCCGGCCTCGCTTTGCTCTCGACAGAAGCGACCGCGCGACCCGGCCACAAGCCCCTCGCTCCGAAGGCACAGGCGGCCGCCAAGAAACCACAGGCGGCAAAACAGGCCCGCGCGCAGCGCCACGCGACGTCCAGGAGGGACAAGCCCCCAAGGCACGCAGCAGCACCACGGCAGACGCCGGTGCCGAACCCGCCACCCGCGGTCAAGGAAGGCATCCCGCCGCTGACCGGCGATCTTGCGCTGCTGAAGCAAGCCATCGAACTCACGCGCAGGGCCAAGACCCGGGAGGCGACCGACGTCCGGGACCGGATCGCGGATCCGGCCGCACAAAAACTCGTCGAGTGGTATCTGCTGCGCCATCCCGACACGATCGCGCCATTCACGCGCTATGCGGCCTTCCTCGCCGCCAATCCGGAATGGCCGAGCGCGGCGCTGCTGCGCCGGCGCGCCGAGGCGCGGCTGTGGGAGCAGCGCAGCGATGCCGCGACGGTTCGCAGCTTCACCGGCGAGCGTCCCCTCACCGCCAAGGGCAAGCTGGCGCTGGCGCGCGTACTGATCGCGGAGGGCGACCGCGACGGTGCGGCACGGCTGGCGCGCGATGCCTGGCAGACGGACGAATTGTCCGAGCGGCTCGAGACCGACGTGCTCGAGACGTTCGGCGATCTCCTTACCCCCGATGACCATCGCGCGCGCATGGACCGCCGCATCGGCGCCAAGGATCTCGACGGCGCCAGACGCGCCGCGCAGCGGCTCGGCGGCGACGAACGCGCGATCGTCAAGGCCTGTGCCGCGGTCAGGGGAAAGGCCGACAAGGCAAAGGATCTGCTGAACGATGTGGCGATCGAGGCGCGGCGCGATCTCGGCTACACGCTGTGCCGCATCCAGTTCCTGGCCGCCAGCGACCAGATCGACGAGGCGGCCCGCGTGATGATCGCGGCGCCGCCGGAGACGATGGCGCGGCAGGACACCGACCAATGGTGGCGCGAGCGGCGTTCGCTGGCCCGCAAGCTGCTCGACCAGGGCAAGTACCAGGCCGCCTACGAGGTCGTCCGTCCGGCCGCCACGCCGGCCAACGAGTTTTACCGGGCCGACCTCCATTTCATGTGCGGCTGGATCGCGCTGCGCTATCTCCACGATCCCAGCACCGCGGCGGTGCATTTCGCCCGCGTCGACGAAGGCGCGAGCAATCCGACCGTACTGGCGCGGGCCAACTACTGGCGCGGACGCGCGGCGGAAGCGCTTGGGCACACAGATGCCATGCGCAAGGGCTACGAGGCGGCCGCCCGATACCCGACCGCCTATTACGGACAGCTGGCGCGCGCCCGGCTTGGCATCGGCGACCAGATCGAACTGCGCGCCCCCTTGCCCGACCTCGCTTCGCCCGAAGCGCCGGTCACGGACGAACGGCTGCGCGCCGCCGACATGCTCTACGAAATCGGCGAACGCGACGTCGTGTTGTATTTCGCCGCCGACCTCGGCCAGCAAAGCGCCAACGTCGTCCTGCTCGAAGCGCTCGGCGACCTGACCTTGCGCCGCAACGACGCGCGCGCGATGCTGCAGGTCGGAAAACCCTCGCTCGGCCGCGGCCTGCCGCTCGACCATTACGCGTTTCCGACCATCGGCATCCCGCCGCACCGGCAGGTCGCCCCCGAGATCGAGCACAGCATGATCTATTCGGTGGCGCGGACCGAGAGCGCGTTCGACCAGAAGGACAAGTCCGCGGCCAACGCCGTCGGCCTGATGCAGGTCACCCCCGAAGCGGCGCGCGACACCGCCAAGCGCTTCAGGATCGAATATGACTGGGATCGCATGGTCTCCGACCCCGTCTACAACACGCAGATGGGCGCGGCCGAACTGAGCGCGCTGCTGGCGGAATACAAGGGCAATCACATCATGACCTTCGCCGGCTACAATGCCGGCCGCGGCCGCGTGCGCGACTGGGTCAAGGCCTATGGCGACCCGCGCGATCCCAGGGTCGATCCGGTCGACTGGGTCGAGCGCATACCGTTTTCCGAAACGCGCAACTACGTCCAGCGCGTGATGGAGAACCTCGCGGTGTACCGCGTCCGGTTCGACGACGGCACGACCGGCACGGCTGCGGCGAAGGCCGACGCGCGGGTCGTGACGCGAGACTCCGGCGCCGCGTCCGGACCGACCGGCGCCGCGCCATAGGTCCGCCGCGCTGGAGATCGACCGGCGTCAATGCGCCGTGGCCTCGTGCATCCCGGTATGCTTGATCGTCGGCATCCATAGCCTCGCCAACACCGGGATCACCAGCAGGCTGCAGATCGGCGACAACAGCATGCCGCCGACGATGACACAGGCCAGCGGCTGCTGGACCTGCGAGCCGATGCCGGTCGAGATCGCCGCCGGCACCAGGCCGATGCACGCCGACAGGCCCGTCATGAAGATCTGCCGCATGCGGGTCTCGGAAGCGCGGATGATGGCATCCTCCGTTCCCATGCCTTCCTCGATGTCGCGCCGGATGTAGGAGATCAGCAGGATGCCGTCCATCGCCGAGACGCCGAACAGCGAGATGAAGCCGACCGCGGCGGAGACGCTGAAATTCAGCCCGCCGACATAGAGCCCGAGGATTCCGCCGGCCACCGCGAACGGGATGCCCGACAGCGCCAGCAAGCTGTCCCCGACCGAATTGAACAGGCTGTACAACAGCATCAGGATCAGCAGCAGGCTTAGCGGCACGATCAGCGCGAGCCGCTTCTTGGCGTCCTGGAGCGCACCATATTCGCCCGACCATTCCAGCGAATAGCCCTGCGGCAGCGGCACTTTTTTCTGAACCCGCTCCTGCGCGTCGACCACGGTCGAACCCAGATCGCGGTCCCGGACGCTGTACTTCAGCGGGATGAATCGCTGGCTGTTCTCGCGATAGATATAGGCCGCGCCGCTGACCAGCTTGATCTCGCCGAGGTCGCCGAGCCGGATGTAGGCGGTCGGCGACTTCGGGTCGGAGTTCGGCAACGCGACCGGGATGGCCTTGATGGCGTCGACGTCGCGGCGATATTCCGGCGCGAGGCGAACCGTGAGCGCGAAGATCATCTCCCCGTCATAGACCTTGGAGACCTCCTGGCCGCCGATCGCGGCCTGCACCACGGAATTGATATCGGCGATCGAGAAGCCGTAGCGCGCGGTCTTGGCGCGATCGATCTGGATGATCAGATTGGGCTGGCCGAGCAGATTGAAGCCGGCGGGATCGGCGACGCCGCGGACGCCCGAGAGTTCGCTTTTCACGGCCTTGGACAGGCGCTCCAGCTCGTTGAGATCCTTGCCGAAGATCTTGATCGAGTTCTCGCCTTTCACGCCGGAGACGGCCTCCTCCATGTTGTCCTGGATGTATTGCGAGAAATTGAAATCGATGCCGACGAATTCGCGGTTGAGCTTCTCGCTCATCTGCTTGACCATCTGCTCCTTGGTCAGGCCCGGCGGCCAGGTGTCGGCCGGCTTCAGCGGAACGAAGAACTCGGCGAGGAACGAGCCGTCGGGATCGGTGCCCTCGTCGCCGCGGCCCTGCTCGGAAAACACGGTCTGCACCGGCGCGTAGCTCGAGATGATGGCGCGGATCTTGGCCACCGTTTCCATCCCGGCCTCCAGCGTGATGGTCGGCGGCATCACGGCGCGGATCCAGAGATTGCCCTCCTCCAGCTTGGGCAGAAACTCCGTGCCGAGCCGAAAGCCCAGGCTGAGGCACAGCACCAGGAACACCGCGGCGAAGGCCGCGGCGCGGCGATAGTTGCGAACCGCGAGCCCCAGGACCGGCTGATAAATCCTTCGGATATGGCGAACCAGGAAGGTTTCGACTTCCTGCACGTCGGCCGGCAGCAAAAAGGAGGACAGCACCGGCGTGACCGTGAACGTCGCGATCACCGCGCCGAGCAGCGCGTAAGCATAGGTCCGCGCCATCGGTCCAAAGATCTGGCCTTCCACGCCCTGCATCGTGAACAGCGGCAGGAAAGCCGCGATGGTGATGATGACCGAGAAGAAGATCGCCTTGTCGACCTCTATCGCGCCGGTCAGGATCCAGCCGAGCTTGTCGCTGAGACTGGCGTTGCGCCCCGGCGGCATCCGTGGCGCATGGTGGGCGATCTGGCGGAAGATGTTCTCCACCATGATGACGGTGCCGTCGACGATGATGCCGAGATCGATCGCGCCGACCGACAGCAGGTTCGCCGATTCGCCCCGCAGCACCGTGATCATGACAGCCAGCAGCAGCGCCACCGGGATGGTGGCGGCGACGATCAGCGCGCAGCGCAGGTCGCCGAGGAACACCCACTGGATCAGGAAGATCAGCGCGATGCCGAACACCAGATTGTGCAGGACGGTCCGCACCGTGATCGCGACGAGATCGCCGCGGTCGTAGAACGGCACGATCTTGACGCCTGCCGGCAGCGAGCCGTCGGAATTGATCCGCTCGACCGCCTCGCGCACCCGTTTGACCACGTCCATGGTGCGCTCGAGTTTCTGCATCAGCACGATGCCGGTCACGACGTCGGTGCGGTCGTCGCGGCCGGCGAGGCCGAGGCGGGGCGCATGGCCGACCTGGACCTTTGCGACGTCGGACACCAGAACCGGCACGCCGCCCTGCTGGGTCAATACGATATTGCCGATGTCGTCCATCGACGTGACGACGCCGATGCTGCGGACGTTGACCGACTGTTCGCCGATCGCGATGGTGCGGCCGCCGACATTGGAGTTGCTGCCCGAAATCGCCGTCATGATCTGCGGCAGCGTCAGGCCATAGGCCATCATGCGGTCGAGGTTGATCTCGGCCTGGAACTCCTTTGTCTTGCCGCCGAGCACGGCGACGTCGGCGACCCCGGGCACGATGCGCAGCTTGCGCTCGACCACCCAGTCCTGCAGCGTCTTGAGCTTCATGACGTCCATGCCGGGAGGACCGACGAGCTCATAGCGGAAGATCTCGCTGATCCCGCCGGCGGGCGAGATCACCGGCATGACGCCCGCCGGCAGCACCGCATCCTTCAGCCGGTTGATGGTCTGCTGGCGGACAAAATGATAGTCGCGGCCGTATTCGAACTGCAGTCGGATGAAGCCGAGCCCATAGACGGTGTTGGAGCGGATGAACTTCAGGCCGGGCGTGCTGGCGACCGCGATCTCGATCGGGATCGTGATGTAGCGCTCGACCTCCTCCGGCGACTGGCCCTGCTGCTGGGCGATGATCTCGATGATCGGCGGCGCGGGGTCGGGATAGGCCTCGATGTTCAGCGCCAGGAAGGCGACGCTGCCGATCCCGATGAAGGCCACGAACGCGACCATCACCAGGAGCCGCCGCGACAGGCAGAACGCGATCAGACTACGCAGCATCGACAGCCCCACCCCGTCCCGTCATTGCCGCCACTCATTGTCAACGAAGATCGCGCCATGCGCGACCACCCGCTCGCCGACGCCGAGGCCGCTGCGGATCTGCGTCAGATCGTCCTGCTGGACGCCGATCTCGACCGCGCGGCGCTTGAACAGAAGCGGCTCGATCTCGACCCAGACCGTGGCCGCGTTCCCTTCGCGGATCACCGCGTTGGTCGGCACCGCCGGACTGGCGACCCCCTCGTCGATATTGATCCTGAACATCGCGAACATCTCGGCCCTGAGCAGGCCATCCGGATTCCTGATCTCGGAGCGGACGACGACGCGCCGGGTCGCGAGGTCCGAGGCCGAGTTGATCGCGTCGACGCGCGCCCTGAACACCTTGTCGGGCACTGCGGAAACCCTGGCCTCGATCTCCTGTCCGACGCGCACCTTCGCGATGTCCTGCTCGAAGATCTGCGCCTTCAGCCACATCGTCGAGAGGTCGGCGATCGTATACAGCGCGTCGCCGGAATCGGCCTTGACGTATTGTCCGGGGCCGACCTTGCGGGAGACGATCGTACCGTCGATCGGCGCCACGATCGTGGTGACGCGACTCAGCGCGCCGGTTTCTTCCAGCTTGAGGATTTCCGCCTCGCTGCGGCCGAGGATCTTGAGCCGGACGCGCGCGGCCTCGAACGCCGCGTCCGCCGCGCGCAAGTCGTTTTCAGCGGCCGCGAGCTGCGCCTCCGCCTGCTGCAGATCCTTGGACGGCGCCGCCTTGCCCTCATGTAGTCCGCGAACGCGGTTCTCCTGGATTTGCGCCAGGCCGCGTTGCGAACTCGCCTTGCGCCTGGCGGCTTGGGCCGCGATGAAATCGTTCTGCTGGACGAATTGTTCGGGGCTGTCGATTTCCAGCAGCGGATCTCCCTGCTTGACCTGGTCGCCGAGCCTGGCGATCAAGCGGGTCACGCGGCCGGAGAACGGGGTCAGAACGACCGTGCTGGCATCCTCATTGTAGCCGATCTGGCCGATCGCCGAGGCCTGCCCGCGGAAGACGTGGCCCTTGGCCGCCACGATTTGAAGTTGATGCATCTGGTCCGGGACGACGCGGAGGGAATCCGGTCCCTTCAGGGAGCCTTCGGCCTGCGCGAGCGTCGCCATCAGCGTTCCGCCCAGCAGCGGGGCCAGCAACCGGCGCGCAAGCGTTTTCGCACTCGATGACATGCCCAGGACGATCTCCCTGCCGCGCCATCCTGGACGAGGAAAAGCGCGTCGCTGGCACGTAGCCAGGTCGAGTCGCAGCGGAAGGCTGCGGCGCCGACATCGTTCACAATGCCCGCTTGCGGTCAATCCACCTTGACATTGGCGGCCTTGATCATCGGCCACCATTTGGCGATCTCGGCCTTCTGCCAGGCGCCGAGCGCTTCGGGTGTCAGCTTGTCTTTGGTCGGCATCTGCAAGCCGAGATTTTCGAGCTGCTTGCGCAAGGCGGGATCGTTCAGGGCCTCCACCGCCGCCGCGTTCAGCTTTTCAATAATGTCCCTCGGCGTGTCCCTTGGCACCCACAATCCGGACCACAACGTCATGTGGAAGCCGGGCAGCCCCGCCTCATCGACGGTCGGAACGTCCGGCGCCGACTCGAGGCGCCTGGAATCGGTAATGGCATAGGCGCGGATGTTGCCGGCGCGCACCTGACCGATCGAATTGGAAGTCTGGTCGACGATCAGGTCAATCTGCCCGGCGACGAGATCGTTCATCGCCGGACCGGTGCCGCGATACGGCACATATTGCAGCTTGATGCCGGCGGCGCTCTCGAAATAGAGCCCGGCGATATGGCTGCCGGAGCCGGCGCCCGCGGTGCCCGCCGTCGGCGGCGACTTCTGCGCCTTCAGCCAGGCGATCAATTCCGTCAGCGAGGTGGCCGGCACGTCCTTCTTGCTGACGATGATCATCGGATTGCTCGGCAGCAGCACCACCGGCTCGAGATCGGCGACGAGGTCGTAGCCAAGCTTGTAGATCGCGCCGTTGGCGACGTGGGTGCCGAGATGGCCGAAGCTGATGGTGTAGCCGTCGGGCGGCGATCGCACCGCGCGGCCGACGCCGACCGACCCGCCGGCCCCGGTGACGTTCTCGACCAGCAGCGTTTCGCCGAGCGCGACCTTCATCCGCTCGGCCAGAATCCGCGCCATCGCGTCCGACGGGCCGCCGGCGGAGAACGGCACGATGATGGTGATGGGACGTGAGGGGAAATTCTGGGCGGCCGCGGGGCCGCAGAGGGTCATCAGTGCCGCCAACGTAGCCCAGATCGCCTTCCGCACGACATTCCTCCCTGAAGCCTTTGTTTTTGGGTCGAAAGACTTACACGATAACTCCACTCATATCTCAGACGTCATGGTGAGGAGCGCGGCAACGCCGCGCGTCTCGAACCATGAAGCCACCGGGCTCGCAGCCGTCCTTCGAAACGCATCGCGTTGCGATGCTCCTCAGGATGACGACGATCAGAACTGCGCGTAGTCGATCGGCTGGTGCCGATCGAGCGTCCGCGCGACCGGCGGCAGCGGGTATTTAAGCCCGGTCGCGCAATTGAACAGCATGACGCGGTCCGTTTTGGCAACACGACCTTCGGCGAGGCTCTGCTGGTAGGCGGCGTAGGTCGCAGCCCCCTCCGGGCACAGCAGCAGGCCCTCCTCGCGCGCCACTTCGTACAGCGCAGCAGAAATCTTCTCGTCCGGCACCGCGATCGCAAATCCCTTGCTCTCGCGGACCGCGCGCAGGATCAGAAAATCTCCGACCGCCTGCGGCACGCGGATGCCGGATGCAATGGTGTGGGCGTCTTCCCAGCGCGGCGCATGCTCGGTGCCTGCTTCAAAAGCACGCACCATCGGCGCGCAACCCGAGGCCTGCACCGCGACCATCCGCGGCCGCCTGGAACCGATGAAGCCGATCTTCTCCAGCTCATCAAACGCCTTCCACATCCCGATCAGGCCGGTGCCGCCGCCGGTCGGATAGAAGATCACGTCGGGCACGTCCCAGCCGAGCTGTTCGGCGAGCTCGAGACCCATCGTCTTCTTGCCCTCGATCCGGTACGGCTCCTTCAGCGTCGAGGTGTCGAACCAGCCGACTTTTGCCTTGCCCTCGCCGACGATCTTGCCGCAATCGTCGATCAGCCCGTTGACGCGATAGACCGTCGCGCCCTGCAGCTCGATCTCGCTGACGTTCACTTCCGGCGTATCGGCCGGGCAGAATATCGTGGTCTTGATTCCGCAGGAGGTTGCATAGGCCGCCAGCGCCGCGCCGGCATTGCCGTTGGTCGGCATCGCCATGTGCTTGATGCCGAGCGCCTTGCCCATCGACACCGCCATCACGAGGCCGCGCGCCTTGAACGAGCCGGTCGGCAGCCGGCCCTCGTCCTTGACGATAATCTCGCCGCCGCCGAGCTTCTTCGAAAGTTTTGGCAAACGAATGAGCGGCGTCATCACCTCGCCGAGGCTGACGATGTCGGAAACCTTTCGCACCGGCAGCAATTCGCGGTAGCGCCACATGTCGGCCGGACGCTGTGCCAGCGCATCCTTGGTCAGCGCCTTTTTCACGCCGGCGAGGTCATAGCGCACCAGCAGCGGCTTGCCGGCTTTCGAGAGGTTGTGGATCTGGTCAGCCGGATAGTGATCGCCCTCCATCGCGCATTCGAGATGGGTGACGAAGGTCGGGCGTTCGGTGGTCAGATTGTCGTTGTCTTTCACGAGTACGATCTTTCTTCTTGTTCTAATTTCTTCCCTGGCAGACCCGTCACCCTGAGGAGGCCGCAACGCGGCCGTCTCGAAGGGCGACAGGCCCTGCTCTATCCGGGCCGTGCATCCTTCGAGGCTCGCTGCGCGAGCACCTCAGGATGACGGAGCTAGATATTCAACACCCGTCCATAGGCATCCAGCACGGCTTCCTTCATCATCTCCGACAGCGTCGGGTGCGGGAAGATCGTGTGCATCAGCTCTTCTTCCGTGGTCTCGAGATTCATCGCGACCACATAGCTCTGGATCAGCTCGGTGACCTCGGCGCCGATCATGTGGGCGCCGAGCAGTTGCCCGGTCTTCTTGTCGAAGATCACCTTGACCAGGCCCTGGTCCTCGCCGAGCGCAATCGCCTTGCCGTTGCCGACGAACGGGAAGCGGCCGACCCGGATCTCGCGGCCGCCCTCCTTCGCTCTCGCCTCGGTCAGGCCGACGGAGGCGATCTGCGGATGGCAGTAGGTGCAGCCGGGGATCAGATTCTTGTCCATGGCGTGCGGATGCAGGCCCTTGATCGCCTCGATGCAGACCACGCCCTCGTGCTCCGCCTTGTGCGCCAGCATCGGCGGGCCGGCGACGTCGCCGATGGCGTAGATGCCGGGCACGTTGGTCTTGCCGTAGCCGTCGATCACGACGCAGCCGCGGTCGGTCTTGACGCCGAGCTTTTCGAGCCCGAGGCCCTCGATGTTGCCGACCACGCCGACCGCCGAGATCACCCGCTCGAACTCGACCGTCTGCGGCTTCTTGCCGTCGTCGATGGTGGCGACGACGCTGTCGGCCTTCTTCTCCAGTTTTGTGACCTTGGTGTTCGTCAGGATCTTGATGCCCTGCTTTTCGAACCGTTTTCGCGCGAGGACCGCGATCTCCGCGTCCTCGACCGGCAGGATCTGCGGCAGCACCTCGACGATCGTGACGTCGGCGCCCATGGTGTGGAAGAACGACGCAAACTCGACGCCGATCGCGCCGGAGCCGACCACCAGCAGCGACTTCGGCATCCGCTCCGGCACCATCGCTTCAAAGTAGGTCCAGACCAGCTTCTTGTCGGGCTCGAGCCCCGGCAGCACGCGCGGCCGCGCGCCGGTGGCAACGATGATGTGCTTGGCCTGATAGGCGCCCTCGCCCAGCGCGCCCTTCGGGGCTTCGACGGCAGACTTTTTCACCGTGACCTTGCCCGGCGCGTCGATGGCTGCCTCGCCCCAGATCACCGTGACCTTGTTCTTTTTCATCAGGAAGCCAACGCCGTCATTAAGGCGCTTTGAGACGCCGCGCGAGCGCTGCACCACGGCCTTCGGATCGAACGAGACGTTCTCGGCCGACAACCCGTAATCTTTCGCATGCTGCATGTAGTGATAGATCTCGGCCGACCGCAGCAGCGCCTTGGTCGGGATGCAGCCCCAATTCAGGCAGATGCCGCCGAGATAGGATTTTTCGATGATCGCGGTCTTGAAGCCGAGCTGCGCCGCGCGGATCGCGGTGACATAGCCGCCGGGGCCGGAGCCGATGATGATGACGTCGAAGGATGTGTCGGCCATGGCGGCTCCCGTTCAACTTACTTCGCAGGGTGGGCAAAGCGAAGCGTGCCCACCGCCTTCCAGCGCTATGAAATATGGTGGGCACGGCGCCGTGCGCCTTTTGCCCACCCGACGGTTCGTCACTGCGTAGCCCGCATGAGCGTCAGCGACATGCGGGGCCGCGCTCTCCGTCCCGCATGTCGCTGACGCTCATGCGGGCTACAATTCTTTCTTACCTCTAACGTATTCACCGTCCGCGGATCACACCATCATCATCACGGGGTTTTCGATCAGCCGCTTGAATGCCCCGATCAGCTCGGCGCCGAGCGCGCCGTCGATCGAGCGGTGATCGCAGGACAGGGTCACGCTCATGATGTGCGCGGCCTCGATCTTGCCGTTGCGCACCACCGCGCGCTCCTCGCTGGCGCCGACCGCGAGGATGGTCGACTGCGGCGGGTTGATCACGGCGGTGAAGTGGCTGATGCCGAACATGCCGAGGTTGGACACCGACGACGTGCCGCCCTGATATTCCTGCGGCTTGAGTTTTCGCGTCCGGGCGCGGGTCGCGAGATCCTTCATCTCGTTGGAGATGGTCGACAGCGACTTGGTCTCGGCGTTGCGGATGATGGGCGTGATCAGCCCGCCGGGCATCGCAACGGCGACGCCGATGTCGGAATGCTTGTGCTTGACCATGCCGCCTTCGGTCCAGCTGACATTGCAGTCCGGCACCTGCTGCAGCGCGACGGCGAGCGCCTTGATGACGAAGTCGTTGACCGAGAGCTTGTAGAGCGGCTTCTTCTCCTTGTCCTTTGGAGCTGCGGCATTGATCTGCTCGCGTGCGTCGAGCAGACGGCCGATGTCGCAGTCGATGGTGAGATAGAAGGTCGGAACGCTCTGCGTTGCTGCCGTCAGGCGCTGCGCGATGGTGCGGCGCATGCCGTCATGCGGCACGATCTCGTAGGAACCTGCCTCGAACAGCGACAGGATCTGCTGGTCCGACATCGCCGGCGCGATGGCAGGCGCGGCACCGGGCGTCGCGGCCGGCGCCTTGAGGCCCTTACCGGACCTGGCGCCCTCGACGTCGCGAGCCACGATGCGGCCATGCGGGCCGGAGCCGGCGATGCGCGCGATGTCGATGCCGGCTTCCTTCGCAAGCCGTCGCGCCAGCGGCGACGAGAAGATGCGGGCGTGGCCGTTGGGCTTGGCAGGCGCGGCGGCAGCCTGGGGCGCGGGTGCCGCCGCTGCGGCGGCAGGCGCCGGTGCAGCTGCGGCCGGTGCCGGCGCAACAGCCGGCTTGGCCGCCGGCGCTTCGGCGGGCTTGGCGGACGGCGCAGTGCCGCTGCCGGCGGCCTTCACATCCTCGCCGTCGCTGGCCAGAACCGCAATGACGTCATTGACCGGCACGTCCTGCGTGCCCTCCGGCACCAGAATCTTGGCGATGGTCCCCTCGTCGACCGCCTCGACTTCCATCGTCGCCTTGTCGGTCTCGATCTCCGCGATGACGTCGCCGGATTTGACCTTGTCGCCCTCTTTCTTCAGCCACTTGGCAAGGTTGCCCTTCTCCATCGTGGGCGACAGCGCGGGCATCAAAATGTTGATCGGCATTGTCAGTGACCCTGTTGCGACCGGGGTGTGGTGGAGCCCGTATCGGTTGGCCGGTTGATCTCGGCTTCGAACATGTCGACGATCCGCGTCAGCGCCTCGTCCTCCGAATAGCCGCTCTCGCGCGCATAGGCGCGGGCGGCGTGGCGCGCGATGTCGACCAGCATCATGCCCCACATGTCGGGCTCCTCGAAGGCGCGCTGGAACGCGATCGAGAGTCCGCCGTCGACCACGAAGGCGCGCAGCACCTCGACGGCGTCCTCGCGGCCGATGACGTCAGGCGGCAATGGCTGTTCGCTGGGACCGGCCATGTCGATCTACCGGTAGGCCACGGCCTTGGCGGCCGCGACCACCTCGGCGACATTGGGCAGCGCGAGCTTTTCGAGATTGGCGGCATACGGCATCGGCACGTCCTTGCCCGAGACGCGCGCCACCGGCGCATCGAGATAGTCGAACGCGTGCTCCATGATGCGGGCGGCGATCTCGGCGCCGACGCCGGACTGCTGCCAACCCTCCTCCACCGTCACCGCGCGGCCGGTCTTCTTCACCGACGCCACGATGGTCTCGGTATCCATCGGGCGCAGCGTGCGCAAATCGATGACCTCGGCCTCGATGCCTTCCTTGGCGAGTTCGTCGGCGGCCTTCAACGCGTAGGTCATGCCGTTCGACCACGAGATGATCGTCACGTCCTTGCCGGCGCGCGCGATCCGCGCCTTGCCGATCGGGATCACGTAATCGTCGAGCTTCGGCACCTCGCCCGAATGGCCATACAGCACTTCGTTTTCGAGGAAGATCACCGGGTTGGGATCGCGGATCGCGGCCTTCAACAGCCCCTTGTAGTCGGCGGCCGAGAACGGCGCGATCACCTTGAGGCCGGGGATCTGCGAGTACCAGGCGGAATAGTCCTGGCTATGCTGGGCGGCGACGCGGGCGGCGGCGCCGTTCGGGCCGCGGAACACGATCGAGCAGCCCATCTGGCCGCCCGACATGTACAGCGTCTTGGCCGCCGAGTTGATGATCTGGTCGATCGCCTGCATGGCGAAATTGAAGGTCATGAATTCGACGATCGGCTTCAGCCCCGACATCGCCGCGCCGACGCCGACGCCGGCAAAGCCGTGCTCGGTGATCGGGGTGTCGATCACGCGCCGCGCGCCGAATTCCTGCAACAGGCCCTGCGTCACCTTGTAGGCGCCCTGGTACTCGGCGACTTCCTCGCCCATGACGAACACGTCGCCGTCGCGCCGCATCTCCTCGGCCATGGCGTCGCGCAGCGCTTCGCGGATGGTCTGGGTGATCATCTCGGTGCCGGCGGGCACTTCCGGATCGGGCTCGGCGACGGGCGCCACTGCCGGCTGGCTCGGCGGCGCCGAGATCATCGGCTTGCCCTCGCCGACCGGCGCACGGGATTCTTCCACTTCCTTCTGCACCGCGGGCGCCGGGGCCGCTGCCGTCGCCTTGCCGAGATCAGCGGCGCTTTCGCCATCCGCCAGAATGGTCGCGATCGGCGTATTGACCGCGACGTCGGCGGTGCCTTCCGGGATCAGGATCTTGCCGAGCGTGCCCTCGTCGGTCGCCTCGACTTCCATCGTCGCCTTGTCGGTCTCGATCTCGGCGATGACATCGCCGGACTTGATGCTCTCGCCTTCCTTCTTCAGCCACTTCGCGAGGTTGCCCTTTTCCATGGTGGGCGACAGCGCAGGCATCAGCACTTGAATGGGCATATCGGCTCCCGAAATCGTCAGTCAGTAAGGTCTGCGCTCGTTTGATTTTTACGTAACGAGGGACGCAAAACCTGTTGCGGCTTTGCGCGGTGTTGGTTGGATCAGCGGTAGACGTCGGTCCACAGTTCGGCGGGATCAGGCTCGGGGTCGCGCTGGGCGAAATCGGCGGAGGCGTTGACGATCTCGCGCACTTCGGCGTCGATCGCCTTCAATTCCTGCTCGCTGACCTTGGCCGCCAGCAGGCGGTTGCGCACCTGCTCGATCGGGTCCTGGTCGTGTCGGATCTTCTCGACCTCCTCGCGGGTCCGGTATTTGGCGGGATCGGACATCGAGTGGCCGCGGTAGCGGTAGGTCTGCATTTCCAGGATGAACGGCCCATTGCCGCCACGGCACCAGGCAGCCGCCTCGTCGCCGGCCGCCTTGACGGCGCGCACGTCCATGCCGTCGACCTGCTTGCCGGGGATGTTGAAGGATACGCCGCGCTTGGAGAAGTCGGTCTGCGCCGATGAGCGCGTTACCGAGGTGCCCATGGCGTAGCGGTTGTTTTCGATCACATAGATCACCGGGAGCTTCCACAGCTCCGCCATGTTGAAGCTTTCGTAGACCTGGCCCTGGTTGGCGGCGCCGTCGCCGAAATAGGCGACGCTGACGAAATCATTGCCGCGGTAGCGGTTGGCGAAGGCCAGCCCGGTCCCGAGCGAAACCTGGGCGCCGACGATGCCGTGGCCGCCGAAAAAGTTCTTCTCCATGCTGAACATATGCATGGAGCCGCCCTTGCCCTTGGAATAGCCGCCGCGGCGCCCGGTCAGTTCGGCCATCACACCGTTGGCGTCCATGCCGCAGGCCAGCATATGGCCGTGGTCGCGGTAGCCGGTGATGACCTGATCGCCCTGCTTGAGCGCCATCTGCATGCCGACCACGACGGCCTCCTGGCCGATATAGAGGTGGCAGAACCCGCCGATCGCGCCCATGCCGTAAAGCTGGCCGGCCTTTTCCTCGAAGCGGCGGATCAGCAGCATGTCCCGCAGCGCCGCCAGTTCCTGCGCCCTGGAAAATTCCGGTGGCGATCCGTTTGCCTTCTGCCCTGATTCCTTGTCGACGCTTTTCTTGGGTGCGGCCATGGCAAATCCGGATGAGAGAGACGCTCAGCCCTCTCTATCCCAACTCAAACTGTCGCGAAAGGATTGCCTGCGCTGCGGAAAATAATGCTATGCCGCAGTGCAGCGCGACGCGACATTTTCGAAACTGAATTTGCGATTTTTTGAAATTTGCGGATTAGCGGCGTGCCGGCCCCCCGTGCAACGTCCTTGCAACCGGCGCGTGACGGCGGCTTCCAGTCAGTTCGGTTTCAGCGTCCGGATCAGGTCGCGCGGGTTGGCGTAGTCGAGCTGGAATCGCGCCCGCTCGTCCAGCATGTCGGGGTCGACCCGGTCGGAGCGCAGCAGCGACACCCGCTGCTCGCCCTCCGCCCGCTCTCGCTTCAGCCGCGCCAGTTCCGAGGTCAGCGCGATGATCTCCTGATCGAGTTCCTGGCGCGCATTCAAGCCGTATTTGCCGGTGTAGGCGTTGATGCCGAAATAGCCGACCATCAGCGCCGCCATCGTATAGAGGGCGAGACCGGCCAGGATGGATTTGAGGCGCGTGCGGGAAACCATGGACCGAAGATGCGACGGCCCGGGTTAACGAAATCCTAAAGCAAGCGGGCTCCCCCGCCGTCATTCCGGGGCGCGACGAAGTCGCGAACCCGAAATCCATCTATCCACCATTCGTGAGGCGAGATGGATTCCGGGCTCGTGCTACGCACGCCCCGGAATGACGAAGAGCCGGAGGAGTAGCCTACCCGTTCTGCTTCTCGACGAAGGCCGCGAAGGCGTCGATAAATTGCTGCAGCAGCTTTTGCACCGGTTCCTTGGTAAGTTGGCCCTTGTCGTCAAAGGCGTCGCCGATGCCGTTCAGGTAGACTTCCGGCTGGCCGAGGATCGGGCCGGCGATACCCGGCAGGATGTTCTGCAGATGCTTGACCGCGCTGACGGCGCCGAGCGCGCCGGGCGAGTTGCCGACGATGCCGATCGGCTTGCCGAGGAAGGAACTCTTGCCATAGGGCCGCGAGGCGACGTCAATGGCGTTCTTCAACACGCCGGGGATCGAGCGGTTGTATTCCGGCGTCACGAACAGCACGCCATTCGACTTCTGCAGTTTCTCGCGGAACGCCAGCCAGTCGGCCGGCGGATTGGCTTCCAGATCCTGGTTGAAGAAGGAAATGCCCTCGAGCGTTGTCACCTCGAGCTTCAGCGAGGCTGGCGCCAGCCTCGCCAGCGCATGGGCCAATTTGAGCGAAAAGCCCTCCTTGCGAAGCGAACCGACGATCGTGACGATGGTGTGAGCCATTTTAGAATCCCCGTTGGAAGCGAAGGCAACCTCGCACTTACATACGTCAGATCGCCAGAAAGATGCAAGTGCATGAATTATCGTTTGCGCCGCCTTTGAGAGAATATTCGTGTCGATTGGCGTCGCGATCGCACACGAAAGAGAACAGGCCGCCTTTCCGGCGGCCTGTCGCGCGCGAGCATGGGGTACGAAACCGTCAGCCCTTGCTCGGGTTGATCAGGAATTTCTCGCCGGTCGAGCGCTTGTTGTAGACCGCGATATTGTCGAGTTGCAGCGCTTCCTGCAGCGACACCACCCGCGTGTAGTGGCTGGCGAAGGTGGTCTTGAGCTCGCTCGCCACGCGCTGGCGCAGGCGGCCGATTTCGGCGGGGCCGATCTTTTGCAGGAACGGCGTCAGCAACCAGCCGCCGACGCCCCAGCTCAAGCCGAACGACCGGTTCAGCTCGGTCGGCCGGGTGTCCAGGCTGCCGTAGATATAGACCTGCTTGTACACGTTGGAGCCGTAGCGGCTGTATTCCTTGGCGGTCTTGTTGGCCGCGATCTCCATGCAGGTGAGGATCTGGCCGGCGAGCTTGCCGCCGCCGATGGCGTCGAACGCGATGGTGGCGCCGGTCTCCACCAGCGCGGCGGTCAGATCGTCCATGAAGCTTTCGGAGGTGGAATCGACGACATATTTGGCGCCGATCTTGCGCAGGATGTCGGCCTGCTCCTGGCTGCGCACGATATTGACGAGGCCGATGCCGTCCTTGAGGCAGATCTTGTTGAGCATCTGCCCGAGGTTGGAGGCGGCGGCGGTATGCACCAGCGCCTTGTGGTTCTCCCGGCGCATGGTCTCGGTCATGCCGAGCGCGGTCAGCGGGTTGACGAACCACGACGCGCCGTCGGCGCAGGTGGCGCCGGCCGGAATCTCCATCACGTCCCTCGCCTTCACGGTGCGGTATTGCGAGTACATCGCGCCGCCGATCATCGAGACGTTCTTGCCCAAGAGCGCCTTGGCGGCATCCGATGATCCGGTCCGGATCACGACGCCGGCGCCCTCGTTGCCAACCGGCAGCGACTGGTCGAGCCGCGCCGTCATCATCCGCATCGCCGCGTCAGGCATTTTGGCGGTGATGACCGGCGCTTCCTTGCTGCCGGAAACCTTTGCGGTCGACATGTCGGCCGGGCCGATCAGAAGGCCCAGATCGGACGGGTTGATCGGCGTCGCCTCGACCCGGACCACGACCTCGTCGTCGGCCGGCTCGGGCGTCGGAACTTCGACCAGCGACAGTTCGAGTTCGCCGCTCTTCTTGAGCAGCGAACGCAGTTGCAGCCCGCTCTTGCCGTCGCTCATCGCAATCCTCCCATATCGTTCCGAACCTTGCCTGCAGGCGCGCCGCCTGCCGGACGCTGGCTGGGATATGGCCTCCCGCAGGCGAGGATGTCCAGCCAAACCTGCGGTCAGGAACGGGGCGCGCGGTTGTCGATCTGGACCGGGGAATCGAAATAGATGATCTGCGGTTCGGCGCCTGTCCGCGCCTTGACCCGGGCGACGAATTCGGGCGTGAACCACGCCTCGGCGGCGGCGCGACTGGCCCACAGATACAGCCCGCCATAGCTGTCCGCGTTGACCGTAAAGGCCTTGCGGACGAGGCCTGGGATGTTCTGGTAGGTCGGCACGGACGCGAGAATGCCTTCCTCGACCTTGGCGCGCGGCGCGCCCGCCGGGATGTTGGCGATCACCACGACCGCCGTCAGCTTCTCCTGGCTGACGGCTTGCGCCGCAGCGTCTCCAGCCAGAAGCGGTAGCGAAAGCGCGGCGACAACGGGCAATACCGTGAATTTGAACATGGGCACTCCTTGGTTGCCGGACGCGCGGCCTGCGCATCCGGTCGTTGGCCTGACGGGGCAGTCCTAACGCTGGACGAAATCCCTCGCAGCATGAGAACTTTACCGGATAGCTGAATCATGCTCAGCTATGCCGATGACCCGCCAAGACCGTCCCGCCTTGACGACGCTGCAGGCCTTCGTCATGGCCGCGCGCCACGAGAGCATCCGCCGCGCGGCCGACGAACTGGGCATCACCGCCTCGGCGGTCAGCCATCAGATCAGGAAGCTGGAGGACTGGATCGGGGCCGCGGTCTTCCTGCGTACGCCGCGCCAGATCCGCCTCACCCCGCTCGGCAAGCGGCTCTATCGGCGGATGCGCGGCGGCTTCGATTCCATCGAGACCGCGATCTTTCGTGCGCGCGAGAGCACGCTGGACACCGTCTTGCGCGTAAGCGCGCTGCCATTGTTCACCGGAGCCTGGCTGATCCCGCGGCTGGAGCGCTTCGATGCGATATGCGCGAAGGCGGGCCTCGGCATATCGATCGAGATCGACACCAGCAGCGCGCTCGTCGATTTCGCCAGCAGCCGGGTCGATGTCGGCATCCGCAACCTGATGCGTCCCGACGCAAAGCTCGCCTCGCGCAAATTGATCGATCTTGGCGCGGTACCCTTATGCGCGCCGCGGGTGGCGCGCAGCCTGACGAAGCCGGAAGACCTGGAGAACGTGACGCTGATCCACATCTCGGGGCGTGCTGCCGGCTGGCAGGGATGGCTCAGGGCGGCCGGGGTGAAGCCGTTCGAGCCGCGCGCGAACCTGTCGTTCGACACGATACCGGCCGCGCTCGACGCCGCGCTAGCCGGACGCGGCGTCATGCTGGGGCTTGATCCGCTGATCTGGGACGTTGCCGCCGTGAAGCAGCTGGTGATCCCCTTCAAGGTCAAGCGCATCAGCGCAGGCTCGTACTACGTCGTGTACCGGCGCAGCGACCAGATGCGCCGCGCCGTCAAGATGTTCGCGGATTGGCTGGTCGACGAGATGCGCGCCGACTCACGGCGGCTTGCCGCGATGTCGCTCGCCGCGCGGGCATCCGCGCGGCAACACGATTAGGCTTCTGTTACGCCAGTGCTTTAAGCGCTGCCTTGCCGGCATAGATCGCCTGCTCGCCGAGTTGCTGCTCGATGCGCAGCAGCTGGTTGTACTTGGCGGTGCGGTCGGAGCGCGCCAGCGAGCCGGTTTTGATCTGTCCGCAATTGGTGGCGACCGCGAGGTCGGCGATGGTGGAATCTTCCGTCTCGCCGGAGCGGTGCGACATCACGGAAGTATAGCCCCATTTGTGCGCCAGCTCGACCGCGGAAAGCGTCTCGGTCAGCGTGCCGATCTGGTTGACCTTGATCAGGATCGAGTTGGCGCGGCCGGCCTTGATGCCGTCGGCGAGGCGGGTGACGTTGGTGACGAACAGGTCGTCGCCGACCAGCTGGCACTTCTTGCCGATCAGGTCGGTCAGTTCCTTCCAGCCTTCCATGTCGTCTTCCGACATGCCGTCCTCGATGGTGACGATCGGATAGCGCGCGACGAGATCGGCGAGATATTTTGCCTGCTCGGAGCGCGAGCGGGTCTTGTTCTCGCCGCCATAGACATAGGCGCCGTCCTTGAAGAACTCGGTCGCCGCGCAGTCGAGACCGAGCATCACATCGCTGCCCGCCTTGTAGCCGGCCTTGCCAATGGCGCTCATCACGAATTCGAGCGCGGCATCCGCCGACGGCAGGTTCGGCGCAAAGCCGCCCTCGTCGCCGACATTGGTGTTGTGGCCGGCCTTCTTCAGTTCGCCCTTCAGCGTGTGGAAGACTTCGGCGCCGCAACGCAGCGCTTCGGCGAAGCTCGAGGCTCCGACCGGCAGGATCATGAATTCCTGAAAATCGATCGGGTTGTCGGCATGCACGCCGCCATTGATGATGTTCATCATCGGCACCGGCAGCGTCCGCGCCGAGGTGCCGCCGACATAGCGATACAGCGGCATGTCGAAGGATTCCGCCGCCGCCTTGGCGCAGGCCAGCGATACACCCAGAATGGCGTTGGCGCCGAGCCGGCTCTTGTTCGGCGTGCCGTCGAGATCGATCATGATCTGGTCGATCTGGACCTGCTCCTCGACCGACTGGTCGGCGAGCGCCTCGAATATCTCGCCGTTGACGGCCTCGACCGCCTTCTGCACACCCTTGCCGAGATAGCGCTGCTTGTCGCCATCGCGCAGCTCGACCGCCTCATGGGCGCCGGTGGAGGCCCCCGACGGCACCGCCGCCCGGCCGATCGAGCCGTCTTCCAGCACCACGTCCACCTCGACGGTGGGATTGCCCCGGCTATCGAGAATCTCGCGGCCGATGATGTCGACGATGGCGGTCATGTCCAAACTTTCCTGGGAAATGGCGGGTCAGGTTTCGGGGCGTCTTACACGGCGCGCAGGCAAATGTGAACGCTCGGGGGCCAGGCCTTTTTCGCCCCAGGGACGCGGGCACGCAGGCACAGCGCTTTGTGGCGAAGTCTGCACGTTGATATATTGCCCTAACGCGATGAATTCCCATCGGTTTCCGGAACCGTACGTCACCGCCACTCCCGCGCCCACGGCCGGTTGACGAGCGCGGCCGGTTGCGTCCATGTCAGCCCTCGCAAAGGACTAGACAGATGGCCAAAAAATCATTGCCGAAATCATTGCAGCTAGGCCGTGCCGTGGAATGGCCGGACAGCCCGGAAAACGCGCAGCTCGACCGTGTGCCCAATCCGCAGGCGGACACCAATTACCTGGTGCGCTTCACGGTGCCGGAGTTCACCTCGATCTGCCCGGTGACGGGCCAGCCTGATTTCGCGCATCTGGTGATCGACTACGCGCCCGGCGCGTGGCTCGTGGAATCCAAATCGCTGAAACTCTACGTGGCAAGCTTCCGCAACCACGGCGCTTTCCATGAGGATTGCACCGTCATGATCGGCAAGCGGATCACGGCCGAGATCAGGCCGAAATGGCTGCGCATCGGCGGCTACTGGTATCCGCGCGGCGGCATCCCGATCGACGTGTTCTGGCAGACCGGCAAACTGCCCAAGGGCCTGTGGGTGCCCGACCAGGGCGTCGCGCCCTATCGCGGGCGCGGGTGACGGAGGTTGAGATGTCTGCGACGGACCGTCAGGCGCATTGGCAGAACGTCTATAGCAGCAAGGGCGAGGCCGAAGTCAGCTGGTTTCAGGGCCGGCCGACGATCTCGCTCGCGTTCATTTCCGACGCGCAGGTCCGCCCCGACGCCGCGATCATCGATGTCGGCGGCGGCGCCTCCCGGCTGGTCGATGCCCTGCTGGAAAACCACTATTCGGACCTGACCGTCCTGGACCTGTCGGAGGCGGCACTTGACGTATCCCGCCGACGGATCGGACCGCGGGCGGCCTCTGTCAAATGGATAGCTGCCGACGTCACGACCTGGCAACCCACCGACCAATACGATGTCTGGCACGATCGCGCGGCGTTCCATTTCCTGACGGAAGAGACCGACCGGGAGGCCTACGTCTCCCGCCTGACGACGGCCCTTCGCCGCGGCGGGCAAGCCATTATCGGAACGTTCGCCTTGAACGGCCCCGAGCGATGCAGCGGCTTGCCGGTGACGCGCTACGACCCGGCCAGTCTGGCGCGCGCGCTCGGTCCCAGGTTTCGCCTGCTTGCAAGCCGCACGGAAGAACACCGCACGCCCTGGGACGCCTCCCAGGTCTTCCAGTTCTGCCGATTCGTACGCGCTGACGAATGACAGGCGTGGGCTTGGCGCGCGCGTTTACCGTAACGCGAGCGTGAGGGCGATGCGGATCGTTCGCGTTGAACCGGACGGCCCATGTCCCAGACCACGGTATATGCAGAACAGCTTTTTCTCCGTTTTCCGGCTGACCATCCCTTTTTGCCTCGCCGCCACCATTGCCATCGCCGCACCGCCCGCCAATACCGCCGAAGACCGCTACATCGCCGCGCGCGATGCCGCGATCGCGAAAGTCTCGGCGATCTATGACGCGGGCAATCGCGACGAGGACGCGCGCAAGGCCGAGGAAGCCGCCTGCGCCGATCTGCTCGAGCAGATGCGCGTCATTGTGAGCGAGCCCGACCGCGACGGGTTCGGTCCGCCGAAACTGAACATCGAAAGCCTCACCAAGGGTGACGAAGGCTTTGGCACGCTCGACGGGCTGCGGTTCGATGCCAGGCTTGGCAGGAACGGCGAGACCGCTGGCCAGAACGGCGCCGACGGCACCTATGTCGAGCCGAAGTCGCACATCATCATCACCACGCAATCGCTGTTCGAGCGCTGGCTGCGCGCACACAAGGATTGGTGGGGCAAGAAGACCAGGAACGTGCCGCAACAGATCGGCGCGGCGCTCAAGGACGAGAGCTTCTACACCCAGGCGATAGCGAGCGGCGCCGCCGTCGTGAGCTTCAACGCGCTGCCGATCGAAAAGCCCCAAGGCGCGGGTTTTGCGGCCGCCATGCTGGCCGGCCGGACGCAAGACCAGCTTCCCGAAGCCGCCGACCACGTCTTCGTCGCGGCGATCGCCAACGGCAAGGTCTACATCGCCTACGGGTTGATCGATCCGCCGGTGCAGGCGCCCGACTGCCTCGCCATCCGGCGCGACTTCCTCGGAAAAGCCGACCAGGCCGACGACGACCTGCGGACCGGGAAAATTGCTCGCAAGGCCTACGACAAGCTCGGCGACCTCAGGCAGAAGGGCGATGACGCCTACAAGCGTTGCTTCACACAACATGCGCCGAACCGGCCATTCTTCGCCGAGGCGACCCGGCAAGCCGAGCGGCTATTGTCCGCCGCCCTCAACACGCGCTGACCGGTTCGCCGCAACCGGTCAGACCGACGGCGCATCCGGCGGTCGCGTCTGTCGCAACAGTCCGGCGCAAACGAAGCCCAGCGCGATCATGACAATGCCCGCGGCGAGCAAGGTCGGTACCTTGCCGGCATGCTGGATGCCGAAACCATAGGCGACCGGTCCGACCGTCTGGCCGATGAAGAAGAAGAACGAATGCAGCGACAGCGCGGTGGCCCGCGCTTCCAGCGACAATTCGCTGGCGAAGACCTGCAGGCAGCCATGGATCATGTAAAAGCCCCAACCCATGAAGATCAGGCCTAGCAGTTGCAGTCGCCACTCCGGTCCGGCCGCGACCGCCATCAGCTGGACGCCGACCAGCGCCGCCCCGCCGATCATCATCCCCCTGACTCCGATCTTCGGCAGCAGGCGCGATACCGTCATGGTGTAGAACAATCCGCCGACCGCGAAGCCGGCGATGACGATGCCGGCGATCGACAGCGAGGTCTGGCCGAGGTCGAACAGGAACGACGCGATGAATGGAAACAGCCCGAGCACGCAGGAGCCCTCGATAAAGACGGCCAGATAGCAGATGCGCGCATTCGGGTTGCTGAAGATGGTGCGATAGCCCTGCTTGAGCGCCGACAGGCTGGTGCGCGGCGGATTTTTCAGCGCCGCGCCGCGAAACCCGATCGCGACGACGATCGACGCCACGACGACGATCGCGCCAAGCACCGCCAGCACGCCGCGCCAGCCGAGGAAATCGCCGATCAAGCCGGATACGGTAGCGCCCAGCAGATTGCCGGTCATCGCGCCCGCCAGCGTACGCCCGATCGCGATCTGCCGCTTCTCCGGACCCACGAGATCGCTGGTCAGCCCGAGCGCGATCGGAAACACGCCGCCCGAGCCGATGCCGGCGAGAATGCGGCTGGCGAACAGCAGCGGGAACGACGTCGCCATCGCGCCGAGAATGTTGGCGAAGCCGAGCAGCGCCAGGGCGACGATCATCAGCCTCGCCTTGCCGAACATGTCGGCGAACGCGCCGAGCACCGGTTGAATGATGGCAAAGGTGAAGGCGAACGCCGCGGCGAAGCCGGCGGCGGTCGCGATGCTGACCGAAAAATCCTCGGCCACGTGCGGCAGCACTGGATCGAGCGCACGCGCGGACAAGGCCGCGGAGAAGGTCGCAAGGGCGATGATGTTCAGCGCCGGCGGCATGCCGCTGGCGGCGGTCAAGGCCACACCGGAATCATGGGCGCGATCCGCCCTTGGCCAGCGCGTCAAACGCCATCAGCCGCTTCACCAGCGCCTCGAACTCGCGCAGCGGCACCATGTTGGGACCGTCCGACGGCGCAGCGTCCGGATCGGGATGGGTCTCGATGAAGACGCCGGCGACGCCGACGGCGACCGCCGCCCGCGCCAGCACCGGCACGAATTCGCGCTGGCCGCCGGACGAGGTGCCTTGCCCGCCCGGCTGCTGCACCGAATGGGTGGCGTCGAAGATCACCGGCGCGCCGGTCTGCGCCATGATCGGCAGCGCGCGCATGTCGGAAACCAGCGTGTTGTAGCCGAACGAGGCGCCGCGTTCGGTGAGCAGGACATTGGGGTTGCCGCCGCCGGTGACCTTGCTGATAACGTTGGCCATGTCCCATGGCGCCAGGAACTGGCCCTTCTTGACATTCACCACCTTGCCGGTCCTCGCTGCTGCAAGGAGCAGATCGGTCTGCCGGCACATAAATGCCGGGATCTGCAAAATATCCACGGCTTGGGCGGCCTCGGCGCACTGCGCAGGCTCATGCACGTCGGTCAGCACGGGCAAACCGAGCGAGGAACGGATTTCGGCAAAAACCGGCAAGGCCTGCGCGAGGCCAACGCCACGGCCGGTCGAGCCGGAGGTGCGGTTAGCCTTGTCGAACGAGGTTTTGAAGACCAGCCCAATTCCTAGCCGGCCGGCAATTTCCTTCAACGCAGTCGCCACTTCGAGAGCGTGGGCGCGGCTTTCGAGGGCGCAGGGGCCGGCGATGATCGAAATCGGCAGGCTATTGCCGAATTTGACCGATCCTACGCTGACGACCGGAGCTGCGCCGAGATTCGCATTCACGGGACTTTCCTCGCGTTAGGCGCGGACCGTGCCGGTCCGCGCGTGCTCGGCATTCTCTTGACGGAAAATGCCCTGGGATCAACCCCGTTTGATCCCTGACTAACAGGGATGCACGCGCGGTCATTTCACCGCGGAAAACGCCGTCGGCACCAGCAGCTGGCTGACGATGTTGTCTATGATCTGGCCGTCTTCCTCGCTCTTGGCGCGGCCGGCGATCCAGTCCGGGTCGCTCTGGAACGCGGTCCACTTCTTCTCGCGGTCGGCGAGCGAATCCCAGGCCACGAAATAGGTCAGTTCCTGGTTGGAGGTGCCGATCAGCGTGGTGTAGAAGCCGGCTTGCTTGATGCCGTGCTTGTCCCACAATTTCAGCGTCAGCGTATCGAAGCGCTTCATCAGCGCCGGCAGGCGGCCGGGCAAACAGCGATAGACGCGCATTTCCATGATCATCGGCTTGGCTCCCAAGGTTGTTGTTCTTGCGGGCGGGAGTTGTCGCAACAATCGGCGCGTTCGTCAAAGGCGGGATTCCATCGTCGTCCCTGCGAACGCAGGGATCCATACGCCGCGGCCCCTCGATTGAGCGCTGACAGCAGAGACGTCCTTCAACAATAAATGGCCGGGGTTATGGGTCCCTGCGTTCGCAGGGACGACTCCACGAGGTCACACCAGCCGGCTCTGCTTGGCCGCGGCCTGGATGAACGAGGCGAACAGCGGGTGCGGTTCGAACGGGCGCGACTTCAGCTCGGGGTGGAATTGCACGCCGATGAACCAGGGATGGTCCTCATATTCGACGATCTCCGGCAGCACGCCGTCGGGCGACAGCCCGGAGAAACGCAGGCCGTGCTGTTCGAGCCGGTCCTTGTACGCCGTGTTGACCTCGTAGCGGTGGCGGTGGCGTTCGGAAATTTCCAGCGCGCCGCCATAGACTTCCGACACCCGGCTGCCGCGCTTCAGCGCCGCGGGATAGGCGCCGAGCCGCATGGTGCCGCCGAGGTCGCCGGCCTGCGAGCGCTTCTCCAGCTCGTTGCCGCGCAGCCACTCCGTCATCAGGCCGACCAGCGGTTCTTTCGTCGGACCGAACTCGGTGGAGTTGGCGTCCTCGATGCCGACCAGGTTTCGCGCCGCCTCGATGACCGCCATCTGCATGCCGAAACAGATGCCGAAATATGGCACGTCGCGCTCGCGCGCGAACTGCGCCGCGCGAATCTTGCCTTCGGCGCCGCGCTGGCCAAAACCACCGGGCACCAGGATGCCGTTGACATGTTCGAGGAACGGCGCCGGATCCTCGTTCTCGAACACCTCGCTCTCGATCCAGTCGAGATTGACCTTGACCTTGTTGGCGATGCCGCCGTGCGACAGCGCCTCGATCAGCGATTTATAGGCGTCCTTCATGCCGGTGTACTTGCCGACGATGGCAATGGTCACCGCGCCTTCCGGATTGCGGACGCGCTCGTTGATGAAGTGCCAGCTCTGCAGCGCCGGTGGGATCTTTGGCGCGATGCCGAACGCGGCCAGTACCTCGTCGTCGAGGCCGGCGGCGTGATAGGCCTCCGGCACCGCGTAGATGTTGTCGACATCGCGCGCCTCGATCACGGCGCTTTCGCGCACGTTGCAGAACAGGCCGAGCTTGCGGCGTTCTTCCTTCGGAATCTCGCGGTCGGTGCGGCACAGCAGGATGTCCGGCTGGATGCCGATCGAGCGCAGTTCCTTCACCGAATGCTGCGTCGGTTTTGTCTTGAGTTCACCGGCGCTCGGGATGTAGGGCAGCAGCGTCAGGTGGATGTACACCGCGTGGTCCCGCGGCAACTCGTTCTTCAACTGGCGGATCGCCTCGAAGAACGGCAGGCCCTCGATGTCGCCGACTGTGCCGCCGATCTCCACCAGCACGAAGTCGAATTCATCGTTGCCCGAGAGCACGAATTCCTTGATCGCGTTGGTGACGTGCGGAACGACCTGGATCGTCGCGCCGAGGTAATCGCCGCGGCGTTCCTTGCTGATGATGTCCTGGTAGATGCGCCCGGTCGTGATGTTGTCGGCCTTGGTGGCCGGCCGACCGGTGAAGCGTTCGTAATGGCCGAGATCGAGATCGGTCTCGGCGCCGTCATCGGTCACGAACACTTCGCCGTGCTGATACGGCGACATCGTTCCGGGATCGAGATTGAGATAGGGGTCGAGCTTTCGGAGGCGGACCTTGTACCCGCGGGCCTGCAGCAGCGCACCGAGTGCCGCCGAAGCCAGACCCTTTCCGAGCGAAGAAACCACGCCGCCGGTGATGAATATATACCGCGCCATGGGAGCCTACCTTTAAGGCCACTGCCCCGATTCTCCAAAGCGAATCGCGCGCACGGGCAAACATTCTGCCGGGCTGTGGGTGACGTTAAATTGGAAACGATTTCAAAGCATTGCCGGGAAGTTCTGAGGCAGGATGGCGGCGACCATCCTGCATAGCCACCCTGCGTTATTGTGAGCGCGGCGCCTGCGGTCCCGATGGGGCCTGCTGCTCGTCCACCTTCTTCAGCGTATCGAGCACGCCGCCGGAGGTCGGCGGGGCGATCGGCGTCGCGCCACCCGGTTGCGACTGCGTCGCCGGCGCGGTGCCGAGAATCGAAGCCGGCTTGCGGTCGACGCCGGCGAGCCAGGCCAGCGCCATGCTGGTGAGGAAGAAGATGCCGGCCAGGATCGCCGTGGTCCGGGTCAGCAGATTCGCGGTGCCGCGGCTGGACATGAAGCCGGCGCCGCCGCCCATGCCGAGGCCGCCGCCTTCCGATTTCTGCAGCAGCACCGCGCCGATCAGCACGGTGACGATCATGAGGTGAATGACGATGATGACGGTCTGCATCTCAAAACCTTCCGTCACAAGCCAAGGGCGCCGGGCTTCGGCTGCAGCGGAGGCTTGCGGGTTTTCCTGAAGTTGCGCGGTGTTACACGATCCGACAGGGCATTGTCACCCCCAACCGCCGATGCGGAGATAATTGCCGCGGGCCGGACGGCAAGGCTGTCCCCGACCTATCGAGCGGTCTGAAACCGAGGCTTGAGGTTCTACCCATATCTCTTATAATAGACGAATGGATAGTTTAGTAGACGATCTGAGCACGCGCCTCGCCCAGCGCCTGCGGCTGGAACGCGACAGCCGCGGCTGGTCGCTGGCCGACCTCGCGGAGCGCTCGGGGGTTTCCAAGGCGACCATCAGCAAGATCGAGCGCGCGGAGGTCAGCCCCACCGCAGTGGTGCTGGTACGGCTGGCCAGCGCCTTCGACCTCACCCTCGCCGGGTTGATGCTGCGCGCCGAAGGCCATGGCGACCGACTGTCCCGCGCCGTCGACCAACCGGTCTGGCGCGACCCCGAAACCGGCTATCTGCGCACGCAGGTCTATAGCCGCCCGGATCATCCCGTCGAACTCATCAAGGTCGAAATGCCGGCGAAGCAGCGCGTCACGCTGCCTGCCTCCTCCTATGCCCGCATCCGCCAGGTACTCTGGGTGCTGTCGGGCGCGCTCGTCCTCACCGACGGCGGCGAGCGCCACGAACTCAAGGCCGGTGATTGTCTCGGCTTCGGCCCGCCCGCGGAAGTGACCTTTGCCAACGAGAGCGCCGCGCCCTGCACCTATGTCGTGGCGCTGGCGCGGAGCTAGGCGCGTGATGGCCGAGGTCAGCACGCGTTCTCCGGCCGACCTCGCCGCTCCCGCCGGCCACAATGGCGGCCCGCCGCTGGATCAGGAGCACACGCCCGAATGGGGCAACAACGGGATCGGAAACTATTCTTACTGGAAGGCGGCGCATCGCCGGGCCTGGAAAAACCCCTCGCCCGGCATCGTCGCTTTCCGCCTCCGAAAGGCCGAGACGCTCGGACTCACCTACGAGGAATACACGCTGGAAATTCTCGAACGCGGCCGTCACCTGCAGGTCGAGGATGTCGAGCGGATCGCCGAGATCAAACGGGCGCGTAGCGCCCGCGCGGCCAATCACCAAGTCTGAAGCTCCCGGAATCGCCTGCCGATGTCGACCATTGAGATCAAAGCCCTGAGCTTTTCGCCCGGCATCTGCAAAACGCTGAGCGACATGCTGATCGAAACCGTGGCGCATGGCGGTTCGGTCAGCTTCATGCATCCGCTGTCGCCGCAGGATGCGGAAGATTTCTGGACGAATTCGCTCCATGCCGCCGACCGCGGCGAACGCATCATCCTCGGCGCCTTCTGTGGCCACGACCTGGTCGGGACGGTCACGCTGCTTCTCGACCTGCCGCCGAACCAGCCGCACCGCGCCGAGATCGCAAAGATGATGACGCGCGTCAGCCACCGCCACCGCGGCATCGCCACCGCGCTGCTGCGCGAAGCGGAGCGCATGGCGATCGCGCACCAGCGCTGGCTCTTGGTACTCGACACCGCCGAGGACGAAGGTGCGGCCGGGCTCTACGAACGCGCGGGTTTCAGGCTGACCGGCGTCATTCCGGACTACGCGCTGAAACCGCATGGCGGGCTGACCGACACGCTGATCTACTGGAAGCGGCTGCACGACAACGTAGCGGCATCCAGGAAGGACTAATCCGACCCAAGGGCGATCAATAGAATGTCGACGCTAGCCGGCCGGCCTGCCGCCGGATCGCCCGCAATTCGGCGGCATCCTTGCGGTCGAGGTTCTGGTATTGCGGCTTCATGCGGTTATTCGCGCCGAGCTGCCGCCGGTTGCGCGCCAGGAAATCCCAATAGAGCGTGGTGAACGGACATGCGTTCTCGCCAACCGCCTGTTTGGGATCGTAGCGGCAGTTCCGGCAATGATCGCTCATGCGGTTGATGTAGTTGCCTGACGCGGCATAGGGCTTGGTGCCGACGATGCCGCCGTCGCCATGCTGGCTCATGCCGAGCGTGTTCGGCAGCGAGACCCAGTCGATCGCATCCCAGAACATCGACATGTGCCACAGATGCACGTCATAGGGCCGAACACCGAGCAGCAGGGCAAACAATCCAAGCACCATCAGGCGTTCGATGTGGTGCGCATAGGCGTGGTCGATGGTGTGGCCGATCGCTTCGGACAGGCAGCGCATGTCGGTTTCGCCGGTCCAGTAGAACCGCGGCATCGGCAAATGCGCTTCCAGCGCGTTCTGGTCGGCGTAGTCCGGCATGCGGCGCCAATACGTTCCTCGAACGAATTCCCGCCAGCCGATGATCTGCCGCACAAAGCCTTCGATCGAGTTGAGCGGCGCGCTGGCGCCGCTGTCGAGCACCAGATCGATGATTTCCCGCGGCTCGAGCCTGTGCAGGTTCAGTGGCCCCGACAGCAAGGAGTGATACAAAAACGGCTCGCCGCCGCGCATCGCGTCCTGGTATGCTCCGAATCGGGGAAGCCGATGTTCGACGAAATCGTGCAGCGCTGCCCTGGCCTGGGTTCGCGTCACCGGCAGATTGAACCGCTCGAGCTTGCCGGGGCTTTGCGGAAAATGCTTGCTGACCGCGTCGATCGCGCCGCGCGTCGTCTCGTCGGGCGCAAAGTTCGGCGGAAACGGAATAGGCGGGACATCGCGCGCGCCAAACGATTTCCGGTTCTCCGCGTCGAAATTCCAGGCGCCGCCGACCGGATGGCCCCGTTCGTCGAGCAGCACTTTCAATTTCTTGCGCATGAAGCGATAGAACGTCTCCATGAGCGGCTTGGGATGGCTGGCAGAGAACGCATCGAACTCGTCGCGCGAGCAGAGGAAATGCCGGTCGGCGCGTTGCTCGGGAGGCCGCTCCAGTTTTGCCAGCGTGTCCGCCACCCGCCAATCGCCGGGCTCCAGCACAATGCAGGCTTCAGGCGAGAGCGCGGCCTGAAATCGCCGGATCTCGCCTTCCAGACTGCCCGAATTCGCGGGATCGTCGATGCGAACGTAGAAGGTCCTGAACCCACTTGCGCGAAGCTCTTCGTTGAAGTGCCGCATCGAGGCGAAGAAATACGCCAGCCGCAGCTTGTGCTGCGGCACGTAGCTTGCCTCGTGGCGGACTTCCATCTGGAGCACCGCGTCGCGCTTCTTGTCGAAACCGTCGAACGCGGCCGATGTCGAATCGAGTTGATCGCCCAGAACGATCACCAGATTGCGCACTCGGCCCGCCTGTTGGATCACCACATCGCCCCGCTTCGCCCGGCCGACCACGCACGCAGTTTGGCCGGTGCCGACAAGAGAATGCTTGTCGAACGATATCGTTCGGGGCCTGGATCACCGCCGGGCCGAGGCCCTAGCAGCCTTCCGCGATCGCCAGAAAATCCGTGGCTTTCAGGCTGGCCCCGCCGACCAGCGCGCCGTTGACGTCGGTCACCGCCATCAGTTCCTTCGCGTTGGAGGGTTTGACCGAGCCACCATAGAGAATGCGGACCCGGCCGCCTTCCGCCTTGAACCTGTCGGTGAGCGCGCCGCGGGTGAAGCGGTGCACCTGCTCGACATCGGCGGGCGTCGGCGTCAGCCCGGTGCCGATCGCCCAGACCGGCTCATAGGCCACCACCAGATTGGCCGCCGTAGCTCCCTCCGGCAGCGAGCCCGCAAGCTGGGCGCCGCAGACATCCAGCGTCTGGCCGGCGTCGCGCTGCGCCCTCGTCTCGCCGATGCAGACGATGGCGACCAGCCCCGCCCGCCACGCCGCTTCCGCCTTCTGGCGAACCAGCGCGTCGGTCTCGCCATGGTCGGCGCGCCGTTCCGAATGCCCGACGATGATGGCGCTGGCGCCGGCGTCCGCCAGCATCTCGGCCGAAAGATCACCGGTATGGGCGCCGGAGGCCTTCGGGTGGCAGTCCTGGGCGCCGACGGCGAGCTTTGAGCCGCGCGCCCGCTCGGCGAACCCGGCAATCAGCGTGGCCGGAGGGCAGACCAAAAGGTCGGCCCTGGCGGCCAGGGCGCCGGCACCGGCGATCATGGCGTCGAACTCGGCCAGGGAGGATTTCAGGCCGTTCATTTTCCAGTTGCCGGCGATCAGCGGCCGGATGGGGTCGGTCATGTCGATTTTCCCGCAAAAGTCATTATGGATGCGCTAGCAGAGGCTTGCCGTCAGTTCCAGATACCCTTGGCCCATTAACCGCTTCAAATCGTCCGCAGGTGCAAGGTTGCGACGGGAACGCTGCCACTTTATGATGCGATTTCAACTCGGTGACGCCCTGTTGCGGAAGTAGGTCCGGAGCGGATCAAAACTCCCGCCGGACACGACCCGGTTCCCCTCTCCTTTTCAAGACAAGTTGGACCCATGCTTCGAGGAATTCGGAAAGCCTCATCAAACTGGCTCGGCAAGATCGTCATGGCCACCGTGATGGGCGTCTTGATTGTCAGTTTCGCGGTCTGGGGCATTGCCGACATCTTCAAGGGGTTCGGCCAGTCGTCGCTCGCCAAGATCGGCAAGACCGAGATCTCGACCGAGCAGTTCCGTCAGATCTACACCGAGCGGCTGCAGCAGCTCGGCCGCAGCTTTGGCCGTCCGTTGACTTCGGAACAGGCCCGCGCGTTCGGGCTCGATCGCCAGGTGCTGCAGCAGACCATCGCCGACGCCGCGCTGGACGAGGAAGCGCGCCGGATGGGACTCGCGCAGTCCCAGGAAGAAACCATGCGGTTGATCTACAGCGATCCGAATTTCAAGGGGCTGGGCGGCAAGTTCGATGCCGCGCGCTTCCAGGCCACGATCCGTCAGTACGGCTACACCGAGCAACGCTACCTCAACGAACAGCGCCGCCTCGGCCTGCGGCGCCAGATCGCCAACACCGTCTCGGCCGGCGTCGAGCCGACCAAAGTGCTGCTCGATGCCATGACGCGTTTCCAGAACGAGCAGCGTTCGATGGAATACGTCAAGCTCGAGGCCGTGCAGGCCGGCACCATCGATCCGCCCTCGCCCGAGGCGTTGGCCGCCTATTTCGAGGACCGCAAGACCCAGTTCCGCGCGCCTGAATACCGCAAACTGTCCTTTGTCGTGATCAACCCGGAAGAGATCGGCAAATGGATGGAGGTTTCGGATGAGGATGCCAGAAAGGTCTTCGAGCAGAACCGCGACCGGCTCGGCTCGCCGGAAAAACGTGAAGTGTCGCAGATGTTCTTCCCGAACGAAGCCGAAGCGCAGGCCGCCCGGGCTCGCATCACGTCGGGAACGCTGTTCGACGACGTCGCCAAGGAGCGCGATCTCAATCTGGCCGACGTCGATCTCGGCATGATCGCCAAGAGCGCGATCATCGATCCGGCGATTGCCGATGCGGCGTTCGCCCTGAAGGCAAATGAAGTCAGCGAGCCCATCAAGGGCCAGTTCGGTGTGGCGCTGGTCAAGATCGGCAACATCGAGCCCGGCGTGACGCCGACCTATGAGAGCGTCGCCGCACAGGTGAAGAAGGAACTCGCCACCGAGCGCGCGCGCGTCAAGGTCAACGAGATCCAGAACAAGATGGAGGACGAGCGTTCCGGCGGGGCCAACATCGTGGAAGCCTCGCAGAAGCTGGGCCTGACCGCCGTCACGATCGACGCGGTCGATCGTTCCGGACGCAAGCCCGACGGCCAGCCCGTGAGCAACATCCCGCGCGGCCTCGACGTGGTCTCGCAGGCCTTCAACAGCGATGTCGGCGTCGACAACGAGCCGATCCAGTTCGCCGGCGGCTACGCCTGGTACGACGTGCTCGGCATCACGCCGTCGCGCGAGCGCGCGCTCGACGAGGTCCGTGCCCAGGTCGAGGCGAAATGGCGCGAAGACCAGATTTCGAACAAGCTGCGCACGATGGCGGCCGAGATGGTGACGAAGGTCGAGCAAGGCGCGACGCTTGCCGCGGAGGCGTCCGCGGTCGGCGCGAAGGTCGAGACCGCGACTGGCTTCCGCCGTGATGCCTCGCTCTCCGGCGTCCCCTCGTCGGCGATCACGGCCGCATTCCGCACGCCCAGGGACGGTGTCGGGCAGACGTCGGGGGCCGGCGGCAGCGAGTGGGTGGTGTTCCGCGTCACCGAGGTGACCGTGCCGCAGGTCGACGCCGGCTCCGAGGAGCTGAAGAAACTGAAGGACACGCTGGAGCGCGGCCTCGCCGACGAACAGGTCGCGCAATATGTCCGGAAGATCGAATCCGAGATCGGCACCACCATCAACCAGGCCGCCTTCGCGCAGGTGACGGGCGCCAACAACTGAGCCATGATCATGACATTTACATCATCCTGAGGCGCGGCCCAATTTGGGCCGCGTCTCGAAGGATGGGAGCCGGGCTCCATGGTTCGAGACGGCGCAAGAGCGCCTTCTCACCGTTACGTCAAGATTCCGAGAGCGCACGCGATGGACGACCTGAAATCGATTATCGGAAAAGTCGCCACCGGCGCGACGCTGTCGCGCGAAGAGGCGGCTTCCGCCTTTGACGCCATGATGTCCGGTGAGGCCACGCCCTCGCAGATGGGCGGGCTGTTGATGGCGCTCAGGGTCCGCGGCGAAACCGTGGACGAGATCACCGGCGCGGTGTCGGTGATGCGCGACAAGATGCTGCGCGTCACGGCGCCGGCGGACGCTGTCGACGTGGTCGGCACTGGCGGCGACGGCTCCGGTTCGGTCAACGTCTCGACCTGCGCCGCCTTCATCGTCGCCGGCGCCGGCGTACCGGTCGCCAAGCACGGCAACCGCGCGCTGTCGTCGCGCTCCGGCGCGGCCGATGTGCTGGCCTCGCTCGGCGTCAGGATCGACCTTACGCCCGAACAGGTCGGCCGCTGCGTGGCCGAAGCCGGCATCGGCTTCATGTTCGCGCCGGCGCATCATCCGGCGATGAAGAATGTTGGCCCGACCCGCGTCGAGCTCGCCACCCGCACCATCTTCAACCTGCTCGGCCCGCTGTCCAATCCGGCCGGCGTCAAGCGGCAGATGGTCGGGGTGTTCTCGCGCCACTGGGTGCAACCGCTGGCGCAGGTGCTGAAGAATCTCGGTTCCGACTCCGTCTGGGTGGTGCACGGCTCCGACGGGCTCGACGAAATCACGCTGACGGGACCAAGCTTCGTCGCCAGCCTGCACAACGGCGAGATTACCACGTTCGAAGTGAAGCCGCAGGACGCCGGCTTCGCATGTTGCGGCGGCGACGCCCTGAAAGGCGGCGACGCCGATGCCAATGCCGTCGCGCTGCAAGGCGTGATCGAGGGAAAGCCGGGCCCCTATCGCGACGTCGCGCTGCTGAACGCCGCGGCGGCGCTGATCGTCGCCGGCCGCGCTGCCAACCTCAGGGAAGGCGTCGCGATCGGCGCAAAGTCGATCGACACCGGCGCGGCGGCGGCGCGGCTCAAACACCTGATCGCGGTCTCGCGGGGCTGATCGCTGGAGCAACGATGTCCGACATCCTGAGCAAGATCGAGGCCTACAAGCGCGAGGAAATCGCCGCGGCCAAGCGCGCACACAAGCTGTCCGAGGTCGAGGCGCGCGCCAAGACCGCCTCGCCGCCGCGCGGTTTTCTGCGCGCGATCCGGGCAAAGCTGGCGCGCGGCGACTACGCGCTGATCGCCGAGGTCAAAAAGGCCTCGCCGTCCAAGGGGCTCATTCGCGCCGATTTCGATCCGCCGGCGCTCGCCAAGGCCTACGAGGCCGGCGGCGCGGCGTGCCTCTCGGTGCTGACGGATACGCCCTCGTTCCAGGGCCATCTCGACTTCATGGTGGCGGCGCGCGCAGCGACCGATCTGCCGGTGCTGCGCAAGGATTTCCTGTTCGACACCTACCAGGTGGTCGAGGCGCGCGCCCATGGCGCCGACTGCATCCTGATTATCATGGCCGCGCTCGACGACACCGCCGCGAAGGACATCGAGGACGCCGCGATCGCGCTCGGCATGGACGTGCTGATCGAAATCCACGACCGCGCCGAACTCGACCGCGCACTCAAACTGCGATCGCCGATGATCGGCGTCAACAACCGCAATTTGCGTACCTTCGAGACGACGCTGGCGACCAGCGAGGCGCTGGCGCCGCTGATCCCTCGGGATCGCCTGATGGTCGGCGAAAGCGGCATCTTCGCGCCCGAAGACCTGGCGCGGCTCGAGCGCGTCGGCATGTCGACGTTCCTGGTCGGCGAGAGCCTGATGCGGCAGCACGACGTGACGGCGGCCACCCGCACGCTGCTGGCGCGCAGCGGCCGCCCGCGCGCCGCAGGGACCGGCTAGCGGATGGCCGGCAAGTCTTCCAAACGGAAATCCAGCGCCGCGCTGACCCATATCGACGCGTCGGGCGAAGCGCGGATGGTCGACGTCTCCGCCAAGGCGGCGACCGAGCGCACCGCGGTGGCCGAAGGCCGCGTCGTCATGACCCGGGCGACGCTCGACCTGATCGTCTCCGGCAACGCCAGGAAGGGCGACGTGCTGGGCACCGCCCGCATCGCCGGCATCATGGCGGCCAAGCGCACCGCGGAGCTGATCCCGCTGTGCCACCCGCTGGCGCTGTCGAAGGTCACCCTGGATATCGCGCCCGACAAGAAGCTGCCCGGCTGCGTCGTGCGCGCGACCGTCAAGGTCACCGGGCCGACCGGCGTCGAGATGGAGGCGCTGACCGCGGTATCGGTCGCATGTCTCACGATCTACGACATGATCAAGGCGGTCGAGCGCGGCGTCCGGATCGAAGGCATTCATCTCGTCGAGAAGATCGGCGGCAAGTCCGGCCATTATCGCGCCGGGTGAGGCGACGACGTGTCTGTGGCCCGGATATGGCCGCGCTGGCGCCGCCGGTTCGTCGCCGACCGCGATCCGCTGTGGTTGATGGCGACGGGTGCGCCACCCGCCAAGGTTTCATTAACCAGACTTCCTAACCTCAACTCCATTTCGGCGCGGTATCGCTGGCAGGCGCCGGGATAGCGATCATTCGCTTCCGGGCTAGGTTCCTCGGCAGCGATTGCGTTCAATGATCTCGCGCGGCAGCACCCCATCATTCCGGCTATCGTCCGCATATCGCGGCGGCCCGATCCGCTGGCTGATCCTCGGTGGCGGGCTCCTGATCGCCTTCATCGCCATCGGCGCGACCGTCATGGCCGGCAATTTCCGCGAGCGCGCCCTGCGCAACAGCGAGCGCGAGCTGGAGAATACCGTGCTGTTGCTCGCCCGTCATTTCGACCAGCAGCTCGAGGATTTCCAGGTCGTGCAGAAGGACCTGATCGCCTTCATGCGCGCCGGCGGCCTGTCGACGGCCGAGAACTTCAAGCGGCGGATGTCCGGCCACGACATTCACCTGATGCTGAAATCGAAGACCGAGGCGATGTCCTATGTCGGGGGCGTCAACGTCTTCGACGCCGAAGGCAATTTGATCAATGCCTCGACCAGCTGGCCGGTGCCCTCCGTCAATGTCGCCGACCGTCCCTATTTCAGGATCTTCAAGTCCGATCCGCACTCTGCCGACATGCTGGTCGAGCCGGTGCACAGCCGTATCAGCGGAATCTGGACCACCGTCATCGCCCGCAAGATCGTCGGGCCGAACGGCGAGTTCCTCGGCGCCATCGGCCGCGGCATCGAGTCCGCCAATTTCGAAAAATTCTTCGCGACCGTGGCGCTTGGTGCTGGAGCGACCATTGCCATGCACCATACCGACGGCACGCTGCTCGCGCGTTATCCGCACGTGGCGTCGTTGATCGGCCAGAACTTCAAGACCGGTCCGGACGTCCAGCGTCGGGTTTTCGAGCAGCCCCGCAGCAGCTCGCGTCTGACCAGTCCGCTCGATGGCGAGGACCGGCTGATTGCCTCCCGCATCCTGACGAACTTCCCGATCGTCGTCGTCGCTTCGACGACGGCGGCGGCGGCGCTGGCCGACTGGCGCGAACAGACCATCATCCTGGCCCTGGTCGCAGGACTGGCCGTGCTCGCGATCGCCGTGCTGCTGCTACTCGTCGTGCGCAAGCTGTCGCAGCAACATCGCGCGTCCAGGCAACGTCTGTCGCTGGAGAAGCAGCGCCTCGACACCGCCGTCAACAACATGACGCAGGGCCTGCTGCTGTTCGACGCCGACCAGACCCTCGTCATCTGCAACAGGCGCTATCTCGAGATGTACGGCCTCTCGGCCGACGTGGTGAAGCCGGGCTGCAGTTTTCGCGACGTGATCGCCCATCGCCGGGATACCGGCTCGTTCGTCGGCGACATCGACCGCTACATCGAGTCGGTGCTGGCCGACGTCGACAAGCGCAACGACATGATCATCTCGACGCCGGATGGGCGATCGATCCAGATCGTCAACGAGCCGGTGCCCGGCGGCGGCTGGCTGGCGACCCACGAGGACGTCACCGAGCGCCATCGCGCCGAGGAGCGCATCACCCATCTCGCGCATTACGACGCGCTGACCGACCTGCCGAACCGCACGCTGTTCCACGAGCGACTCACACGTGAGCTGTCCGAGGCACGAGCGGACCGGCAACTGGCCGTTCTCTATATCGACATCGACGAGTTCAAGAGCGTCAACGACTCGCTAGGCCACATGATCGGCGACGCGCTGCTCAAGTCGGTCGCATCCAGCCTCGCCGCCTGCGTGCGGAAGTCCGATTTCGTCGCCCGGCTCGGCGGCGACGAATTCGCCATCCTGCAGACCGGGATCGCCAACACCGACGACGTGATGATGCTGGTCGGCCGGCTGTTCGAGGCGATCCGCGCGCCCTATCAATGCCTCGGTCACCAGGTCACCACCGACGCCAGCATCGGGATTGCGATCGCGCCGCGCGACGGCGCCGACATCGACCGCATCCTCAAGAACGCGGATCTGGCGATGTATGCCGCCAAGGCTGCCGGCCGCCGCACCTACCGCTTCTTCGAAGCCGACATGGAAGCCGAAGTCCGCGCCCGCCGCGGCCTGGAGATGGATCTCCGCCAGGCGTTGACGGACGGCGGTTTCGAGGTCCACTACCAGCCCTGCGTCGGGCTGCAGACCGGCGCCATCACCGGCTGCGAGGCGCTGGTGCGCTGGCGCCACAAGCAGCGCGGCATGATCTCGCCGGCGGAGTTCATCCCGCTCGCCGAAGACACCGGCCTGATCAACCAGCTCGGCGAGTGGGTGCTGTCGACCGCCTGCAAGGAAGCCGCGAACTGGCCCGGCGACATCCGCCTCGCGGTCAACGTCTCGCCGGTTCAGTTCCGGAGCGGCACGCTGGCGCTGAAGGTGATGGCGGCGCTGGCCGATTCCGGCCTCGCCCCGGGCCGGCTCGAACTCGAGATCACCGAAGCCGTGCTGATCCGCGACGACGAGGCGGCGCTCGCCGTGCTGCACGATCTGCGCGCCATCGGCGTGCGCATCGCGCTCGACGATTTCGGCACCGGCTATTCCTCGCTGAGCTACCTGCAGCGTTTTCCGTTCGACAAGATCAAGATCGACCGCTGCTTCATCACCGACATCGCCGCGCCGGAAGGCTCGTCCTGCATCGTGCAGGCCGTGGTCAACATCGCCACCGACCGCCACATGACCACGACCGCGGAAGGCGTCGAGACCGACGGGCAGCGCGATCTGCTGCGCGATCTCGGCTGTTCGGAGATGCAGGGCTATCTGTTCAGCCCGCCAAAGCCGGCGGCGGAGATCAGAACGATACTGGGCGAACACGCGCGGGGCGGTGGCGCGGCGCAGCTGGGCCAGCCAAGCGGACGGATGCCCGTCGCGCGATCGGCGTAGCCTCGGGCAGCGGGGCGCCGCGAGTTCATCGAACGTGGCGAGACGCGCCGACGGGCGGGCTCAAACAACAGACCACAGCACGATGATGATTCCACCTGGTTTCATCGCGCCTTGGTGGCAGCCGGTTCCGCCCCCTCACTGTCGATCCCGGACAGGTCGTCCGCGCCGGATACACCGACGCGGGCCAGGTCTCGCAGCAGCTTCCTGACGAACACGATATTCTTGCGCTGAAGTTCGTGGTTGTTGCCGAACCGGAATTGATTGTCCCTGGAAACGATCAGGCCATCCGGCCGCTCCTCGAGAACGCCCTCCTTGATCAGGCGATTGGCGCGCCGGCGAATCGTTTCCATCGGCAAATTGAGAAATCTCACCAGGGAGCCACGGGAGACCCCGAGTTTGACCACGTCGGGCTCCACCGTATGAACGCTGCCGAACTGACGATCCAGCACGGGATCCTTCATGACGTTCAACACGTTTGCATTCAGAACCGCATGGATGATCAGGAGATCGATCGGATCGAACTCGTAGTGACGGAATAGTTCGCTGATCGAACAAAGCACGTACGAGAGCGTGTGTCGCGACACCGTGCGAATGAGATCATCTCCCGCCTGATCCTCTCCACTCACGCGACTCTCCCCTTTCGCACAACTACCCCTCCCAAAATGGGAGGGTACCCCCTTGAGACCATCGCGGCCAGATGATTGTCATCATGGAATGCAGAATTCCTGCTTCCGACAAGGCTTGCGACGCTTGCGGTGCGCATCGACAGGCGGCCAATCCCGGCCGAATGGACCATAACCGCGTCCGCCCGGCGGGAATCGCCGCAGCAGGATGCAATGTTCGGAAAGAGAAAATGCAGCCGGTAGTGACCGAAACAAGAGTCTATTTTGGGTGCCAATTGTGCGGGGCCGTCTATCGCGCGGTTCAAATCAAGGCGACATCCGGCATCCTCGGCGCACATATTTGCGAGCTTTGCTCGACCGAAGTGGTTGCCGACTCACCCGATTTCCAGATCCGAAACTGGACGAGGGTAACACCGCTGCAGTCATTTTCCGCGTCAGCCCCGCAGGCGAGCAACCGCATGAGGTGAGAACCCGCATCATAGGCTGGCCACCGGATCGGCCTGTCCCGGTGTGCGGCACAGAATCCGATCTGGACGATGCGCGATGATGCGGCGGCGCCAGACCAAGGCAAAGAGGCATTCCCTGCCCGACCGTCGCGTGTGACCTGACATCGCCTGCGCGCATCCATCCCCTACATCTTCGCCTTCAGCGGCACCCGGAACGTCCTGAACCCCTCGACTTCGGGAAACAGATTGGCGACGTCGCGCGGCGCCAGCACGACGGCCGCCGGGACTTCGCCGTTCATCAGGCGGTCGATCGCGCTCGATTTCGCTTCGCTGAAGCGGACCTCGGCGGCGCCGGCCGCCATCAGCGCGGCGCTGACGCGGCCGCTGGACGCGGACTGCTTCTCGGCGATCGCGATGTTGCGATCATTGAGGTCGGACAATGAATTGATCTCAGGCAGCGCCAGCACCAGCGCCACCAGATTGTCGGGATCGTCGAGCGAAGTGGACGATGCCGCCTTTGCCATCTCCCTGGCCTTGCCCGGCGCCATCGCAGGCGCGGGCGCGGCAACTTCAAGCGTCGCCGCCGGCGGCAGCGCGACCTCGGGCTTGTTCTCCACGGCGGCCTCGGCCTTTGCCTCGGTCTTAACCTCAGGCGCCGGAGGCTTCGGCGCGGGTTGCGGCGGCGCGACGGCGACCGTTTGCGTCGGCGCCGGCGGATTGGCTCGCTCCAGCTTCGGCTCCGGCCTTTGAACGACCGCGACGTTTTCTTCGGCCGCCTTTGCCGGCGTAGCGGCCGCCGCAGCCGGCAGCATTGTCGCAGACATTTCCCTGGGCAGCTCTGCAGGCACAGCGTTGGGTGCAGCAATCTTCCTGCTGTTGGACACCCTGGCGCCGGGCGGGGTTCCGTTCGAGGCCGCCTTCGTGGCTGGCGGCGACGTACGGGCGACCGGCGCGGCCTGTTTTGGCGCACGCGGGCGGGCGAGCGGCTGTACCTGATCGAATTCGGCCTCGGGCGGCACGACGACGATCCCGCGCGCCTCGTGGCGACGGGCGGCCTGCGCCCGGTAGGACCAGGTCATGTAGTCCTGGCAGGCGCGGCTGCAGGGCTGGCCGTCGATATAGACAGTGTCGGTAGAATCCAGCGATTGCGCCCGCAGTGTTCCGGTCGAACCGATGAACAGGATCAGGGGCAGCAAGGTCCACTTTCGCGACATGATATACTCCGTTTCAACGCGCCTGCAGCGGGAACCGGCTCTGCTGAAGGTTCCACGCGCGAGCTACGGGCGGCCGGAAACGGAGTTTCAAAAAACGACAACCCGCCAACTGTCATGGCGTTGTTTTCAATGTTTTGGGTTTGGGGATGCTGGCGCGCAGCGGAAACGGCTCGTCAGCATCAGGGCCGCGTTATGCGGCACCATCGTTCCTGCATGTCGCTGGCGCTCATACAGGCTACGGCCTCTGCGATCTGAAAAGGTTGGCGCGGCACGCCGCCGCTAGTTCGGCACCGCGCGTTTCGCCATGGCTGGCCCGTTGGCGTTCACCGTCACGCCGCGCAGCAGGTTGAACGCGGCGGCCAGCGCCTTGTCGTCCTTTTCGTTCGGCGGCACCCAGGCCTGCGAGCCGCCCTGCTCGGCCCCCTCGGCTGCGAGATGCCCGCGCATCGAGGCTTCGCCCTTCAGCTCGACGCGGCCCTTCAATTCGTCCGGCACGTCCTGCAGCACCTCGAGGTCGGGCGCGATGCCCTGGGCCTGGATCGAGCGACCCGAGGGAGTGAAGTAGCGCGCGGTGGTCAGCGCCAGCGCGCCGTTGCCGGCACCGAGCGGGATGATGGTCTGCACCGAGCCCTTGCCGAAGGTGCGCGTGCCGATCAGCGTGGCGCGCTTGTGGTCGCGCAGCGCGCCGGCCACGATCTCGGAGGCCGATGCCGAGCCGCCGTTGATCAGGACGACCAGCGGCTTGCCCCTGGTGATGTCGCCGCCGCGCGCATTGAAGCGCTGGGTCTCTTCCGCGGTGCGGCCGCGGGTCGAAACCACCTCGCCGCGGTTCATGAAGGCGCTGGACACCGAGACCGCCTGGTCGAGCAGTCCGCCTGGATTGTTGCGGAGATCGACGACATAGCCCGCAAGCTTGTCGGAGGGGATCTCCTTGGCAATGCTGGCAATCGCCTTCTTCAGCCCGTCGGTGGTCTGCTCGTTGAAGCGGGAGATCCTGACATAGCCGATGTCGCCGCCTTCGGTCCGGTAGCGGACCGGCCGTACCCGGATGATCTCGCGCACGATCGCGACGTCGAGCGGCGCGGCGACGCCCCGGCGCGCGACCTTGAGGCGGATCCTGCTGTTGGCGGGCCCCTTCATCCGGCCGACCGCCTGCTCCAGCGTCATGCCCTGGATCGGCTCGTCGTCGATCTGGGTGATGACGTCGCCCGACAGCATGCCGGCGCGGGCGGCGGGCGTATCGTCGATCGGCGTCACCACCTTGACGAGGCCGTCTTCCATCGTGACCTCGATGCCGAGCCCGCCGAACTCGCCATGCGTGGTCTCCTGCATGTCGCTCCAGCCCTTCTCATTCATGTAGCGCGAATGCGGATCGAGCGCGGAGATCATGCCGTTGATCGCGCCTTCCATCAGCTTGGAGTCGTCGGGCTTCTCGACATAGCTGGTCTTGATGCGCTCGAACACGCTGCCGAACAAGTTGAGCTGCATGGAGACGTCGGAACGCGCCGCCGCCTTGGCCGCCGCCACCCAGTGGGTGCCCGGCGATCCCGTCACGGCGAGAGTCAGACACGCACCCGTCACCGTGCCGAGAAGAAAGGCAAAATTCCTGCGCATGCTGAAGGCGCCCCTTGTTCCTGTCAGCGGACGCCGGCGATTCCCCTGAATCGGCGCCCGTGTCCCATTTGCCCAACTCACAACGGCTTTTTGGTCGGATCAAGGCGCGGAAAGGCCGGGAACGACACGCCCGACCGATCGTGGCTTTGTGGTTACCAGCCACCAAGCGGGTTCGTGTCTGCCGCCGATGTAACGGATTCGGTTGAACTAATCCGCGTCCTGCAGGCCGTTCTGCCAGGTCGAGGGGCGGGTTCCGAAACCGCGTTTGGCGCGGGTGCCGAGCCAGTAGCCGAATTGCGGCGGAACGTTGCGGAAAGGTGCCTCGACGCCGAGCTTGAGCGCAGCGTCCATCGGCCAGTTGGGATTGTTGAGGATTTCACGGCCGACCGCGATCAGATCGGCCTGGCCGTCGCGCAAGATCTGCTCGGCCTGGTCGCCATGGATGATGAGGCCGACCGCCATCGTCATGATGTCGGCGTGGCGGCGGACATATTCCGACAGCGGCACCTGATAACTGTATTTGATTTCCTTGCCGAGGATCGGCGCTACGTCGGTAATGCCGCCGGACGAGCAGTCGATCACGTCGACGCCTTTGGCTTTGAGGATCTTCGCCAGCCGCGCGCTCTCTGCCGGACCCCAGCCGGCATTGTCCTCGACCGAGAGGCGGACGAACAGCGGCTTGTGGTCAGGCCAGTGCGTGCGCACGGCCTCGGTGATTTCGATCACGAAGCGCATGCGGTTGGCTTCGGAGCCGCCATACGCGTCGGTGCGCTGGTTGGAGCGCTCCGACAGGAACTCGTGCACGAGATAGCCATGCGCGCCGTGCAGTTCGAGCACCTCGAATCCCGCTTCATGCGCGCGCCGCGCCGCGTCGCCCCAGGCCTGCACCAGCTCCTTCACCTCGTGCGTTTCGAGCGCCCGCGGCACCGGCCATTTCTCGCTGTGGGCGATCGCGCTCGGCGCCACCGGCGACCAGGCGTCCCAATCGTCGATATCGGGCGTCCGCTGCAGCGGGCGGTCGCCTTCCCACGGCCGGGTCGCGCGCGCCTTGCGGCCGGAATGGCCGAGCTGGATGCCGGCGACGGCGTTCTGCTGCTTGATGAAGGTCACCAGCCGCCCGAGCGGCGCGACAAAGCCATCGTCCCAGATGCCGAGATCGCCGACCGTGCCGCAGCCGCGCCGTTCGACCTTGGTCGATTCGACAACGACAAGCCCGGCGCCGCCGGCGGCGAACTTGCCGGCGTTCATCAGGTGCCAGTCGGTCGGAAAGCCCTTGACCGCCGAATACTGATGCATCGGCGGCACCACGATGCGGTTCTTCAACGTCACGCCGCGGATCGACATCGGGGAGAACAGCAGCGTTTCCGTCATCATCGTTTCCTCGCCTGAGACATCATTGGCCGGCGCCCCGCGCCGGGTGTGTCTTCTTGCCTTGCGTTACTTCCAATGCGGAAGTTTGATGCCTTATTTCGCTCCGCCTTCGGCGGCCTTCGGCTTGGCGGGAGCCGTCTTGGCGGCGGCTTTCGGCGGCGCGCTCTCGCTCCGCATCGTTCCCCAGGGGTCGGTCTTCTGTTGTTCCGGGATGTTGCCGAGCGATCGGCGGTAGGCCCGCTCGGCGTCTCGCTCGGCCGCGATTTCCGCCTGCGTCTTCGGCTTGTCCTCCTCGCCATATCGGGCGGGACCCTTTTGCTGGGCCGAGGCGGACCCGGCCAACAGACCGATCACGGCGAGGGCGCCGACAATTCTCGAAACGACATGCATGCGACTACTCCCTGAAGATTGGCGAAAGCCTTAGCACAGCTTGCGCGCAGGCTTAAGCGCCAGAATCGGGTCACGACGGGGATGCCCGGCCGTTGATCGGACCGCCCCGGTTTTGTAAACCGATGCGATGAATGCGCCGCTCACGCCCCCCGCCGTCGATGCCCTGCTGTTCGATCTCGGCCGTGTCGTGCTCGACATCAATTTCGATTCCGTGATGGCGAATTGGGCCGGTCATGCCGGCTGTGCGCCGGCCGATCTGGCGCAGCGGTTCGTCGTCAACGACAGCTTCAAGCATCACGAGACCGGCCGGATCGACGACGCGGCGTTCTTTGCCGGGTTGCGGCAGTCGCTCGGCGTCGAGCTGACCGACGCGCAGTTCCTGGAAGGCTGGAACGCGATCTTCGCCGGCGAGATGCCCGGAATCGCAGCGCTGTTGGCGGATGCGGCGCGGCGGCTGCCGCTCTACGCGTTTTCCAACACCAACCCGGCCCACGTCGCGCATTTTTCAACGGCCTATGCCGGCGTGCTCAGCCATTTCCGCGAGATCTTCTTGTCCTCCAGCATCGGTTTGCGCAAACCCGACGCCGAGGCCTATGATCACGTCGTCAAGGCGATCGGCGTGCCGGCGTCGCGGATCCTGTTTTTCGACGATTCGGCCGCCAATATCGAAGGCGCGCGGGCGCGCGGCCTTCGTGCCGTGCACGTGACATCGATCGATGACGTGGCGCGGGCGATCGCCGCGCTCGAAGCCTAGGAGCTGTGCCAGTGGCCCTGATGCCCGTCGCCGATGCGCTTGCCGCGATCCTTGCCGGCGCCGAACCGATGCCGGAGGAGATGGTCGCGCTCGATGCCGCGTTTCACCGCGTGCTGGCGCGCGACATCGCCGCACGGCGGACGCAGCCGCCGCAGGCGATGTCGGCGATGGACGGCTATGCGGTGCGCGCGGCGGATGCCGCCGATCTCTCGGTGCGGCTGAAGGTGATCGGCGAGGTCGCCGCCGGCCGGCCGTTCGAGCGCACGCTCGGCAAGGGCGAAGCGGTCCGCATCTTCACCGGCGGCGTCATTCCCGACGGCGCCGACGCCGTCATCATCCAGGAAGACACGGCCGTCGACGGCGATCACGTCGCCATCACCGAGGCCGCGACACCGGGCCGGCACATCCGCGCCGCCGGCGTCGATTTCCGCGAGGGCGACGTGTTGCTGAAGCGCGGGCGCCGCCTCACCGACCGCGACCTGTCGCTCGCCGCCGGCATGAATTTTCCGGAGCTGGCGGTACGTCGCCGCCCGAAGGTGGCCGTGCTCGGCTCCGGCGACGAACTGGTGATGCCCGGCGCCACTCCGGGGCCGGGCCAGATCGTCTATTCCAACGGCTATGCCTTGCGGGCGCTCGCCCGCGCCGAAGGCGCCGAGGTGGCTGATCTCGGGATCGCCGTCGACACGGTGGCCGCCACCACCGATGGCATCCGTCGCGCGTGCGCGCTGCAAGCCGATATCCTCATCACCATGGGCGGCGCCTCGGTCGGCGACCACGACCTCGTCAGGCGCTCGCTGGAGGCCGAGGGGACCGAGATGGCCTTCTGGCGCATCGCCATGCGGCCGGGCAAGCCGATGATGCACGGCCGGCTCGGCACCATGCGGGTGATCGGCCTGCCCGGCAATCCGGTCTCCTCCTATGTCTGCGGCTTCCTGTTTCTGGTGCCGCTGATTCGTGCCCTGCTCGGCCGCGACACCATTCACCACGCGCGCGAATCCGCCGTGCTGGGTCGCGACCTCGCCGCCAATGACCAACGAGAAGACTATCTGCGGGCGCAGCTCGAAGCGGGCGAGGACGGCACAATGACCGCCGTGCCGGTGACCCGCCAGGATTCATCGCTGCTGGGGAATCTCGCTGCGGCACGGGCACTTGTGATACGTCCGCCATTCGCGCCGGCGGCCGCGAAGGGATCGCGCTGCGAATTGCTCCGGCTGCCGGAATGACGCCGCAGCCGGCTTCCCCGGCAGAAGTCGCGGGCGTTCACCCTAAATTAAGTGGTTGCGGAACACATATCGAACATATAGTGTCCGTTCATGATTTGTTTCGACTGCTAGTGTCCGTGGCGGGTGGTTTAGCACTTCCGTGATGGACGTGGGTACTCGGGACTGTAGACGATGCCAACCGGGGGATTGCTCGCGATGCTTACGCGCAAACAGTACGAACTTCTGCGTTTCATCAATGAACGGTTGAAGGAAGCCGGCGTACCGCCCTCCTTCGACGAGATGAAGGACGCGCTCGACCTGCGCTCGAAATCCGGCATCCATCGCCTCATCACGGCGCTGGAGGAACGCGGCTTCATTCGCCGCCTGCCCAACCGCGCCCGCGCCATCGAGGTGATCAAGCTGCCGGAACTCGCCGCCGCCGGCAACGGCCGCCGCGGCTTCACCCCCAGCGTCATCGAGGGCACGCTCGGCAAGCGCACGGTGAGCGCGCCTCCCGCGAGCGATGACGGCGAGCGTCCCGTGGCGGTGCCGGTGATGGGCCGGATCGCCGCCGGCACGCCGATCGAGGCGCTGCAGACCCGCAGCCACACCATCAGCGTGCCGCCGGACATGTTGGGTTCCGGCGAACATTACGCGCTGGAAGTGCGCGGCGATTCGATGGTCGATGCCGGCATTCTCGACGGCGACATGGCGCTGATCCAGCGCAACGAGAACGCCGACACCGGCGACATCGTGGTCGCGCTGATCGACGAGGAGGAAGCGACCCTGAAGCGCTTCCGCCGCCGCGGCGCGTCGATCGCGCTGGAACCGGCGAATGCGGCCTACGAAGTCCGGATCCTGCCGCCCAACCGGGTGCGGATTCAAGGCAAGCTGGTCGGCCTGTACCGCAAATACTGATCTGCTCATTGAAGCGCGTGAGGTTGCTTCCGCCCCCGGCCGTTTGGCCGGGGTTTTTGCGCAGGAACGGCGCCCGCGTTGCCGCGCTTGTGAAGCTTGCCGCAGCGCCAGAGCCGCAGAATTGCCCCGAAGCAGGCAAAGGCTGCAGCGCAAGTCCACTCTGATAGAGGCCGGTGCCTCGTTCCGGACACGGGTCTGCTATCTCAATCGAGGGAGCCATCCGATGTGCGACTACAGCCTGCAAGCCGTGAAGAGCCGGCCCGCCATGGTCGGCGAGACGCTGATCACCAGCACCTTCCGCGGCACGTCGACCCGCGGCTTTGCCTCCGAAAGCGATCCCTCGGTCGCGGTCTGCCTGTTGCCCGGGACCGAGCTCGCCTTCGCCGACGACGTCCGTTACGACAGCCGATGGATCTGGACGCGCACCATGGACTGGCGGGTCGGCAAGTTCAGCCAGATCGAGCCTGAAGTCGCCGAGCGGCACCACGACGCGATCGAATTCCCCGACGGCAGCCATGTGCTGGTGACGCAGCTCTGCCGCGGCCAGCGTGCGACCGTGCTGCAGCTGCCGGCGAGCGAGCGCGCGCGCGTGCCGAAGCTGGCGGACACCCGACCGGCCCGGTCGACGGTGCCCTGACGCTACCCGAGCAGCGGACATGCATATGATCCGCCGGTTCAGCCGATCGGATCATATGCTATGGTCGCGGGGTGGCGCATCGCCGAGAGGCAGTCGGTGGTCAACAAGGTGACGTGGCAAAAGGCCGGACGCGTGACCGAGCCGGGACGGTACATGTTCCGCTACGGGTGGCTCACCGTCACCGCCGCAGACATCGCGGTCTGGCAGAAATATCCCGAGGCCGCGTTCACACTGGTCAGCCTGCCCTCGCCCGCCGATGCGCCCGATGAATTTCATCTGGGCGCGTTCGAGATTCCAGCGCATCCCTCGGCGCCGGCAGCCGACGAGCATTGAGGAATTCACTCCTCCGCCTGCAGATCCGGCTCGGCCGGCGTCGCATCCACCGCGCGCGGCGGCGCGATGCGCGGCGCCAGCCCACCGGTATCTGCTTCGTTTTCGTCGACCGCGGCCGGCGACCATGGGCGGTCGATCCCGCTCGGCTTCGCCGCCTCGACGACAAATCCGCCGGCGCCGCGCCGCAACGCCATCGCGCCCTGGCGCCGCAGCCGATCGGCGTCGATCACGGACGCCGCGCATGACGCGGGCGGTTGCCGCAGCGTGACGATCAGCGCTGCGCGCTCGCAATCGTCGGCGAGCGCGTCGGCCCTGGTGGCCTGCGCAACCAGGCCGCCCCCGGCCGCTTGCATGACGCAGCCGAGATCGTCGCAGGAGACACCTTCGGTCAATGACGCGTCCGCCGCCGTGCGGGCGTCGGCATCCGCCGCCAGCCACTCCTTGAGCAGGAACGAATCCTTCGACCCTTTCACGGCGTGCATGACATGCAGCCGGCCGTCGCCGCCGCGCACGCCGACGTGGCGGCCATCGGCGGAAATCAGGATGTCCGGCTGTGGTGTCCGCGCCGCCCACAGCGCGGCCATCAGCACCAGCGCGGCGCCCGACCAGCGTAGCGGCGTGCGCAAGAGGCCGAGCAGGATGATGCCGAGGCTGGCCGCGATCAGCGGGCCGATGCCGAACGCCGGCACCCGGCCGACCGCGCCGGGCAGCGCGGCGACCCATTGCGTGACGAAGATCATCCAGTCGATGCCGAGCCCCATGATCGCCCAGAACAGGCGATCGAAGCCGAACGGCATCGCGACGAGACCGAGCAGGCCCGCCGGCATCACGACCGCCGACACCACCGGCATCGCCGCCAGATTGGCGAGCACGCCATAGGGCGTGACGCGGTGGAAGTGAAACGCCGCATAAGGCAGCGTCGCCAGCCCCGCCACCAGCGAGGCCAGCAGCAGCATCGCGATCTCGCGGCCGCCCCACAGCGCAACGCGCGCGGTCGCACCATGCTCGGCGGTCGCGAACAGGCGCGGCATCCCGATCTGCACCAGCGCCACCAGCCCGAGCGTGGCGGCAAACGACATCTGGAAACTCGGATGCACCAGCGCTTCCGGCGCCACCGACAATACGATCAGCGCCGCGACCGCCAGCGTGCGGAACGTGATCGCCCGGCGATCGACCATGACCGCGATCAGCACCACCGCCGTCATGAAGAACGAGCGCTGGGTGGCGACTTCCGCGCCCGACAGCAGCAGATAGAACGCAGCCGCCGCAAGCGCCGCCGCGGCCGACCATTTCTTGATGGCGTAGCCGACGGTCAACACGGGAAACAGCGCCAATAGCGCGCGGACCGCGAAGAACACCACGCCGGCGACAACGGCCATGTGGTAGCCCGAGATCGAGAGCACGTGGCCAAGGCCGGAGACGAACATCGCATCGTTGACCGGCGGCGAGATCGCGTCGCGCCGGCCGGTCAGCAGCGCGGTGGCAATCGCGCGCTTGTCGCCCTCCAGCGTGGTGGCGATCCGTGCATCGATCGCATCGCGCAGGCCCTGCATGATCGCCGAATAGCGCAGCCGCCATCCCCCGCCCTCCGGCGGGTCCTTTGCCTTGATCGCGCCCATCACGAACCCGGAAGCGCCAATACCTGCAAAGAACATGTCGCGGCTGAAATCGTAGCTGCCCGGCCGCACCGGCGTGAGCGGCGGCAGCAGCCGTGCCCTGAGCTCGACGAAGCTGCCGACGTCAGGCGCCGTGCCTTTCTTCACCGACAACCGGACGCGTTCGAGCTTTGTCGAGCCGCGTGCGCTTTCCATGGTGACGACGCGCAGCACGAAGCGATCGGTGCGCTCACGGATGTCGCGGGTCTCGACAAAGCCGGTCAGCGCCACCGAGAACATCGGCCGCGCCAGCACGCCATGGGCTATTCGCGCCGTCTTCCAGGTCGCCACCGCGAAGCCCGCCGCCAGCGCCGCAGCCATCACCACGGCCGGAAAGAACTTTTGCCGCCGCAGCAGCACCGCGGCCGCGCCCAGCGCGATCGCGACGACGGCGGCCACCGACAACACCGGCTCATGATCGGCGGCAAAGTACAGCGCGATGCCGGTGCCGAACGCCACCGGCACCCAGGGCAGCAACCGCCCGGCACCGGCTTCCGCGCGCACCCATTCGCGCAGCGTTTCGATCAGCGGTGGCCAGAACGCGGGCCGCGACGGCGCCAGCCCACCGATCGGGGCCGCCGCGCGCGGCGGCCAGGTCCCGGCATAGCCCCGTCTCCGGCCCGACGTGTCGCCCTGCTCGACCACGGGAGGCTACACCCTTACGCCCTGATCAATGGCATCAGACTACCGGAAGATGCATCTTGGCCGCTAGCGGAACAGATATAGAAACCTCTGGGCCGGGAATTGGCCCTTGATCAGCGACACACCTGTACATATTTATGTACAATGACTGGAGAGCCGCCGGATGGCCCACGTTTCCTATACCGAGCTTCGCAACAACCTATCGTCCTACATGGATGAGGTGTGCGACAGCCGCGCGCCGCTTCTCGTCACCCGTCAGAATGCGCGCAGCGTCGTGATCCTCTCCGAGGAGGACTATGACGGGCTGATGGAAACTGTTCACCTGCTCAAGAGCCCGGCCAATGCCGCGCGCCTGTTGCGCTCGATCGGCGACGCCGACGCGGGCAAGACCGTCGAGCAAGATCCGATCGAGCCGGCCGCGCCGAAACCATGAAGGTCGTCTGGACCGCGCTCGCCTGGGAAGAGTATCTGCACTGGCAGAAAGAAGATCAGAAAACGGTTTCCGCCATCAACGACCTGATCAAGGACATCAGGCGCGATCCATTCAAGGGATTGGGAAAGCCGGAACCGCTCAAGCATGCGCTTCAGGGCTGGTGGTCTCGCCGAATTTCCGGCGAGCATCGCCTCATCTATCGCGTGTCCGGCAAGGGCCATGAGCAGCGTCTTGAAATCGTCCAGTGCCGGTATCACTACTGATCGTCCGATTCCTCCATCACGGCAAAGCGAATGAATTTTGGGAATGACGCCAGAAGGCCGCATGGTCGATTTGCAGCGTATCTTTCATTTGTCGCCCTGATCACCGCGCTGGCCTCCAGCGCACAAGCCGCCGAGCAATGCCGCTTCATCGAAACGCGTGCCGACCGCGAGGCCTGCTATCAGCGTCAGGAGGCTGCGCGCACCGCGCGGCAAAAGGCGCAGGAAACACAGCAAGCCGCCCAGCCCAAAGCGTATGAGCCGATGGATGCAGAGGACGCCCAACTCGCCAGGGCGATCCGGGGTATTTGCCGGGGCTGCTAGGTGCGACGGCGCTATTGCTCGATCAGCGGCATCTTCGACGACACGTGGTGGCTGGCGATCTTCCATTCGCCATCTTCGCGCACGATCACCCAGGTGATCTTGACCGTCAGCGGCTCGACCCCCGCTTCCACCATGAAGTTCGCCGTGCCTGCGACGTTGATGACGTCGGGCGCGGCGTTGATGGTGTTGACGTCGGCGAATTGCACAGTGGGCGTGGACCAGCGCGGCAGCCCCTCGAAATAGGCCTGCACGCCGTCAGTGCCACGGTAGAGTTTTGGGTTCGAGCCGAAGAAGAATGCATTCTTCGAATAGAGCGATGCGAGCGTCTTCGCATCCAGCCTGGTGAATGCGGCCGCCCATCTGGCTATGATGCCGGAGACGATGTCGTCGGTCGCAGTTTGCATCGATGATCCCCACTGGCTCCTCACGGTGAGGAGCGCGTCTTGGCGCGTCTCGAACCATGTGGCCCGGCCGGTGCCATTCATCCTTCGAGACGACCGCTGCGCGGTCTCCTCAGGATGAGGTCTGGCATATCGCGAGCCGCCTCACCCCTTGCCGCCAACTTCCTTCGCAAACGTGTCGCGCAGGCCGATGGTGCGGTTGAACACGGGCTTGCCCGGCGCGGAATCCTTGTCGCGCACGAAATAGCCCTGCCGTTCGAACTGCATCACCTCGCTCGAATTGTCCGCCGCCACCGATGGTTCGATCCGCGCGTCATGCAGCACTTCCAGCGATTCCGGATTGAGGTCGGCGGCAAAGTTCGCAGCGTTCGGGCTCGGGTTGGCGAACAGCTGGTTGTAGCCGCGGATTTCAGCTGGCACGGAATCCTTCGCCGACAGCCAGTGCATGGTGGCCTTGACCTTGCGCCCGTCGGGGGCGTTGCCGCCCTTGGTCGCGGGATCGTAGGTGCAGCGCAGCTCGACCACCTCGCCCGCGTCGTTCTTGATGACGCCAGTGCATTTGACGAAGTAAGCATAGCGCAGCCGCACCTCGTTGCCGGGCGACAGGCGGAAGAACTTTTTCGGCGGGTTCTCCATGAAGTCATCGCGCTCGATATAGAGCTCGCGGCCGAACGTGATCTTCCGCGTGCCGGCCGTCGGATCGTCGGGATGGTTGACCGCCTCGAGCTCCTCGGTCGGCCCTTCCGGATAGTTCTCGATCACGATTTTCAGTGGCCGCAGCACCGCCATCCGCCGCTGCGCGCTCTTGTTGAGATGCTCGCGGATACAGAACTCCAGCATGCCGACATCGACCACGCTGTTGGCTTTCGCCACCCCGATGCGCTTGACGAATTCGCGCAGCGCCGCCGGCGGCACGCCGCGCCGCTTCATGCCGGCAATGGTCGGCATCCGCGGATCATCCCAGCCCGACACGTGTCCCTCACGCACGAGCTGCGTCAGCACGCGTTTGGACAACAACGTATAGGTCAGGTTCAGCCGGGCGAATTCATACTGCCGCGGCTTCGACGGCACCGGCAGTTTTTCGAGCAGCCATTCGTAGAGCGGCCGGTGATCCTCGAATTCCAGCGTGCAGATCGAATGGGTGACGCCTTCGATCGCGTCCGACTGGCCGTGGGCGTAGTCATAGCTCGGATAGATCGACCATTTGTCGCCGGTGCGCGGATGATGCGCGTGCAGGATGCGATACAGCACGGGGTCGCGCAGGTTGATGTTGCCCGAGGCCATGTCGATCTTGGCGCGCAGCACGCGCGCGCCGTTTTGAAACTCGCCGGCCTTCATGCGGCGGAACAGGTCGAGGTTTTCCTCGACGCTGCGATCGCGGAACGGCGAATTCTTGCCGGGCTCTGTCAGCGTGCCGCGGCTGAGGCGGATCTCTTCCTGCGACTGGTCGTCGACATAGGCGTCGCCCGCCTTGATCAGGCCTTCCGCCCATTCGTACAGGCGTTCGAAATAATCCGACGCGTAATAGAGATCAGTGCCCCAATCGTAGCCGAGCCAGTGCACGTCGGCCTGGATCGAATCGATATATTCCTGCTCTTCCTTGGTCGGGTTGGTGTCGTCGAAGCGCAGATGACACTTGCCGGCAAACTCCTGCGCGATGCCGAAATTCAGGGCGATCGACTTGGCATGGCCGATGTGCAGGTAGCCGTTCGGCTCCGGCGGAAACCGGGTCACGACCCGGCTGTGCTTCCTGGACGAGAGATCGGCCTGCACGATGTCGCGGATGAAGTCGCGCCCTGCTTCGGCCGGTACCGGTTCTGTGGTCATCTACGGGTTCCTGTTAGGGATTGGCGAACCTTCTGCCAAATTCGCCCCTGCGAGCCAAGCCCGCTTTACCCTGGTGTCGGGCTTTAGTTATGCATCGATCCTGATATACACCACCGCCAATTCACCTCGGATCGCCCGGCTAAATGACAACTCCCGTCGTCACACGCTTTGCCCCCTCGCCCACCGGTTTCCTCCATATCGGCGGGGCCCGCACCGCGCTGTTCAACTGGCTGTACGCCAGGAAGACCGGCGGCAAGATGCTGCTGCGGATCGAGGACACCGACCGCGAGCGCTCCACCGAGCCCGCGATCGCGGCCATCCTCGACGGGCTGAAATGGCTGGGGCTCGAATGGGACGGCGATGTCGTCTACCAGTTCAGCCGCGCCGCGCGTCACCGCGAGGTCGCCGAGCAGCTGTTGGCCAGCGGCAAGGCCTACCGCTGCTACGCCTCGGCGGAGGAACTGACGGCGATGCGCGAGAAGGCGCGCGCCGAGGGCCGCACCCGCCTCTATGACGGGCTGTGGCGCGACCGCGATCCGGCGCTCGCACCCGCGGGCCAGAAGCCGACCATTCGCCTGAAGGCCGAGCAGACCGGCGAGACCGTGATCGAGGACCAGGTGCAGGGCCGCGTGGTCTGGCAGAACGAGAACCTCGACGATCTCGTGCTGCTGCGGGGCGACGGCAATCCGACCTACATGCTGGCTGTCGTGGTCGACGACCACGACATGGGCGTCACCCACGTCATTCGCGGCGACGACCACTTGATCAATGCCGCGCGCCAGAAGCAGATCTACGACGCGCTCGGCTGGGACATCCCCAACATGTCCCACATCCCGCTGATCCACGGGCCGGACGGCGCAAAACTGTCGAAGCGCCATGGGGCGCTCGGCGTCGAGGCCTACCGCGCCATGGGCTATCTGCCGGCGGCGCTGCGCAACTACCTGGTCCGACTCGGCTGGAGCCATGGCGACCAGGAGATCTTCTCCACGGAGGAGATGATCGCGGCCTTCGATCTGCCCGCCATCGGGCGCTCGGCGGCGCGGTTCGATTTCGCCAAGCTGGAGAACCTCAACGGCCATTACATCCGCCACGCCGACGACCGCGATCTGGTGGCCCAGTTCGAGAGCGTGCTGGACTACGTCCCCGAAGGCGCCGAATTGAAAGCAAAACTTAACGATACCACGCGCGGCCAGCTGCTGCGGGCGATGCCGAGCCTGAAGGAGCGCGCCAAAACCCTGATCGAGCTGATTTCGGGCGCCTACTTCATCTTCGCCGACCGCCCGCTCCAGGTCGAGCCAAAGGCGGCCGCGCTGCTGACGCCGGAAACACGGGCGCTGATCGGCGAGCTCAGGAAAGCGCTGGAATCCGTTAACGATTGGCAGGCCGGCACCACGGAAGCCGCCATGCGGGATTTCGCCGAGCAGAACAACCTCAAACTCGGCGCCGTGGCCCAGCCACTCCGGGTGGCGCTGACGGGACGCACGACGTCGCCGGGCATTTTCGACGTTCTGGCGGTGCTTGGCCGCGCGGAATGCCTCGGCCGGCTGGCCGACCAGGCGGCCGGCTGACGCCTCTTATTGGGGCAGCTGCGACATCTTGCAGCGCACAGGCCAATAAGCTACGCCTTTGACACATCTTCCAGACAACCGGGCCTCCTTGCTGCCGCCGCAAAATGGCATCACGGTGACACGGTTTATCGTAACGATTTCATCGGGGAACCACGATGGACGCACAATCCGGCAACAAGACTGCAACGCTCACAGTCGGCAACAAGAGCTACGATTTCCCGATCCTCAGCGGCACGGTGGGCCCCGATGTCATCGACATCGCCAAGCTCTACGCGCAGTCCGGGATGTTCACCTATGATCCCGGTTTCACGTCCACCGGCAGCTGCCAGTCCAAGATCACCTATATCGACGGCGACGCCGGCGTGCTGGAATACCGCGGCTACCCGATCGAACAGCTGGCCGAAAAGGGCGACTTCCTGGAGACCTGCTATCTCCTGCTGTACGGGGAGCTGCCGACCCCGGCGCAGAAGAAGGATTTCGACCATCGCGTGATCCATCACACCATGGTTCACGAACAGATGGCCCGCTTCTTCCAGGGTTTCCGCCGCGACGCCCATCCGATGGCGATCATGGTCGCCGCGGTCGGCGCGCTCGCCGCGTTCTATCACGACTCGACCGACATCAACGATCCGAAGCAGCGCATGATCGCCTCGATGCGCATGATCGCGAAGGTGCCGACGCTGGCGGCGATGGCCTACAAATACACCGTCGGCCAGCCCTTCATGTATCCGAAGAACGCGCTGTCGTTCGCGGAAAACTTCCTGCACATGTGCTTCGCGGTGCCGTGCGAGGAATACAAGATCAACCCGGTGCTGGCCGACGCGCTCGACAAGATCTTCATCCTGCACGCCGACCACGAGCAGAACGCCTCGACCTCGACGGTGCGTATCGCCGGCTCCTCCGGCGCCAACCCCTTCGCCTGCATCGCGGCCGGCATCGCCTGCCTGTGGGGCCCGGCGCATGGCGGCGCCAACGAAGCGGCGCTGGCGATGCTTTCCGACATCGGCACGGTCGACAAGATTCCGGAGTTCATCACCAAGGTGAAGGACAAGAACTCGGAAGTCCGCCTGATGGGTTTTGGCCACCGCGTCTACAAGAACTACGATCCGCGCGCCAAGATCATGCAGAAGATGTGTCACGCCGTGCTGGCCGAGACCGGCCATGGCGACGACCCGATGCTCAAGGTCGCGCTGGAGCTGGAGAAGATCGCGCTGTCCGACCAGTACTTCATCGACCGCAAGCTCTACCCGAACGTCGACTTCTACTCGGGCATCACGCTGAAGGCGATGGGCTTCCCGACCTCGATGTTCACCGTGCTGTTCGCCGTCGCCCGCACCGTCGGCTGGATCAGCCAGTGGAGCGAAATGATCGAGGACCCGCAGCAGAAGATCGGCCGTCCGCGCCAGCTCTATACCGGCGTCAACCGCCGCGATTACATCGACATGGACAAGCGGAAGTAAGCGGGTCGCGCAAGAAATCAAAAGCCGGATGCGATCGCATCCGGCTTTTTCCTTTGCGGTTTCCTAGGATGGGTTGAGCTCTTCGCGAAACCCATCAATCCCTTGCGCGGAAGCACGATGGGTTTCGCGAAGAGCTCAACCCATCCTACCGCCGTCCCTTGTACATCGTCGCCAGCACGATATCGGCGGCGCGGACGCTGGGCGGCTGATTGCCGGTCGACAGGATGCCGTCGATCTTGCCAAACGCCTCGACCTGCTTGCGGCGCAGTTCGCTGTCGCCGAGCACCTCGCGCAGCGCGTCGGCGAGTTTTTCCGGCGTGCACTCTTCCTGCAGGAATTCCGGAATGACATTCTCGCCGATCACGAGATTGGCCAGGATCACCGAGTTCACCTTGATCGCGCGGCGCAGGATCCAGGCCTCTATGTTGCCGGTGCGATAGGCCGTCACCATCGGCACGCCGGCCAGAGCCAGTTCGAGCGTCACGGTGCCTGACTTGGCCAGCGCGGCATGCGCGATGCGGAATTTGGCGCGCTTCTCCTGCTCGCCGATCACGACCTGCGGCTGCACCGGCCATGTCCTGACCGCCTCTACCACCGCTTCCTGCAGATGCGGCATGGTCGGCAGCACCAGTTCGAACGTCGTGCCCTGCTCCTGCAGCCGCGCGACCGCGTCGCCGAACACGGCCATGTGGTGGCGGATCTCGCTGCGGCGGCTGCCCGGCAGCACCAGCAGCACCGGCGGCGAGTGCGCCCGCCGCGCGGCTTCCTCGGCATTCGGGCGCAGCGACGCCAGTTGCTCGGTCAGGGGATGGCCGACATAGCTGCAGGGCGGCCCGCGCAGCTTCCGATAGGTCTCCGGTTCGAACGGCAGCAGCGCCAGCACATGGTCGACATATTTCAGCATCGCGCGGGCGCGGCCCGGCCGCCACGCCCATACGGTCGGCGAGACATAATCGACGATCGGCAGCTGCGGCGCCTTGGCGCGAACGCGCTTCGCCACGCGGTGGGTGAAGTCCGGACTGTCGATGATGACGAGAATGTCGGGCGCAGCCTCGGTCACGGCGATCGCGGTTTCCTTGATCAGCCCGAGGATCTTGGGCAGGTCCCTGACGACGGCGGCAAGCCCGATGATCGACAACTCCTCGATCGGAAACAGCGAGTCGAGACCCTCGCGCGCCATCGCGCGACCACCGACGCCTTCGAATTGCACGCCGTCGCCGAGCCGCTGGCGCAGCACCTTCATCAGATTGGCGCCGAGCCGGTCGCCCGACTCTTCCGTGGCGATCAGGAATATCCGCCGCTCCGAGCCGGCTGTGTCGCGGGACGAGGTCACGCCGGCAGGCCCTGGATGAACAGGCCGGCGTGGTCGGCGGCTTCGATCATCGCCTGCGCGTCCGCGGCAATGGTGTGGCCGGCGATCACGGCGATGCCGGCGAGCCCCGCACGGGCCGCACCCTCGACGGTCCTTTCGCCGACGGCTGGCAGGTCGAAGCGCAGATCCTGACCGCTCTTGGGCGCCTTCACCAGCACGCCGCGGCCCGCTTTGGCGCGGATGCGGCCGGCCTCGCGCAGCCGCGCCACCCGCGCCAGCAGCCCGTCGGTGCCCTCGATGTCCTCGACGGCCACCACATGCCCGTCGATCACGACCACGGCCTGGCCGATGTCGAACGGGCCGAGCGCACCGAGCACCTCGCGCCCTTTCGCAATATCGGCGGCGGCTGCGGCATCGGGCGCCGCGCGCGCGATGCTTCCTTCCGGCATCAGCACATCGGGCGCGACGTCGCGGATGCCGACCATGCGAAAGCCGTCCTGCTCGAGAATGCGGCCGATGCCCGACAGCAAATGATCGTCGCCACCGCGAAACGCCGCGAAGACGCGGCCGAGCACCCGGATCGTTCCCCAGTCCAGGCGAATTTCTGACAAAGCCGGCCGCAGCAGCGTGCCGATGAAGATCAGGTCCCGGCACCCCTCGCTGCGAAACAGTTTTGTGGCGCGGCCGAGTTGTCCGACCGAAATCCAGTGATGGCGGAAACGCGCGACGCGATCGGGATCACAGGCGCCGCGCAGCGCGAACAGCACCGGCACGATCCCCCGCCCTTGCAGCGAGTCCGCGACCGCGAACGGCATGGCGCCGCCGCCCGCGATGACGCCGACCGGCGAGGCCATGTCGGTGGCGGGAGTCATGGCTGCGGCGATCCCGTCGTCACGGCTTGCCGCCGTCTTCGGCGGGCAGACACAGCGGCCGATGCTTGCCGTTCGCGATGAAGGCGAGGATTTCGGCGATCGCGGGGTCCTCGGCCGCCAGCGGCTGCACCTCGTTCAACCGCTCGGCAAAAATCCCCGGGCCGTGAAACAGCTTTTGATAGAATGCGCGCACGGTTGCCAGCCGCGCCTTGGTGAACTGCCGGCGCTTCATGCCGATGATGTTCAGCCCTTCGAGCGCGGCATACTGGCCGTTGACCAGCCCGAACGGAATGATGTCGCCGCGCACGCCGCAGACGCCGCCGACCATCACCTGCGACCCGACGCGGGTGAACTGGTGTACGGCCGACAGCCCGCCGATGAACACGAAATCGCCGATCTCGCAATGACCGCCGAGGGTGGCGGAGGTCGCGAAGATCGCGTTGTCACCAACCTGGCAATCATGACCGACATGGCTGCAATTCATGAAATAGCCGCGCGCGCCAACACGCGTGACGCCGCCGCCGGCGACCGTGCCGGCATTCATCGTGGTGGATTCGCGGATGGTGCAGTCCGCGCCGATCTCCAGGCGCGTCAGTTCGCCCTTGTAGGCCAATGATTGCGGCGCGCCGCCGAGCGAGACGAAGGGGTAGATCGTGCAATTCGCGCCGATCGTGGTCTGCGCGGTGACACAGACATGCGCGATCAGCCTGCAGTTGGCGCCGATCACGACATTGGGCCCGATGATGCAATAGGGCCCGATCGTGGTCCCCTCGCCGATCACAGCGCCATCCTCAACCCGCGCGGTTGGATCGATCGTACCCATCAAACAGCCCAGCCCATCGATTTGAACGCGAATATCGCGTGATTTCGGGTGGTTAGCGCGGCGTCCTGAAGCTGTCCAGTGACGTATGGTTACGTCATGTTGCGATGCGCGGGCCGCGAGCGGCCTCACATCATGCTGCCGGGCAAGAAACAGCGGATCGAGATGCCGGATGCGCCCGTCACGGGCCACACCATGGTGCGCCCGGCGCGATTGGGCACGGTGACCACGGCATCGTCGGGCACGTCGATCCACTGGCCGTCGAGCCGGACGCGGTAATGACCGTCCTTGGATTCCCAGTCGACGTCGGCAACCACCGAACCATCGGCATCCGAGCAGCACAGGCCCTTGCCGCTCCGCAAGCTGTCGAACCAGGATTTCAGCGGCGACTGGGCGTAGCGGCCGTCGTCGCGGGCGGTCGCGTTTCCCGCGAACAGAACGGCCAGGGCGATCAGTGCGGCGGTGGATTTGACCCGTGTCATGCGGCCCGTCTCAACACCTTTCGTCGAACTAACAGCTGCCGGCGTGTGCGATCCATTCGTTGGCCTGCTCGCTCACTCGTCGCGGCGCGGCCATGTCGTCGAATTTGAGGGAATGGAATTGTTGCTGGCTGTCATCGCCGTGCCGGAACACCAGCACGTAGCCGCCGTCCTTCAGCGCCGCGACCAGCGCGGCAAGATCGGCCGCGCCACATGGCGGCGATGCGGCCAGCATAAACAGCCAATAAACGATCACGGACGCCAGCTTGTTCACGGACAACTCCGTTGAAAAAGCGCGACCCAGCGAAGCTCTCAGGCATTGCCTTCGAGCGCCTCGGCGTGGGCTCCACTACCAGCGTTACAAAAACATATCAGGAAGGCGTCCGTTGTGTGGCAGACGGACTCAATCCGTCAGCATGGCGCCGACATCGGCCTCGGCGACCACGCTGCCATTCACCTTGGCATCGCCGTGGAACCACCACATCGTCTTGCGGCGGCCGATCGAACGCATGTGATATTCGATGGTGTCGCCGGGCATCACCGGTTTGCGGAACTTGCACTTGTCGATGGTGAGGAAATACACCGCGCGCGGCTTCTCGGTGCCGTCGACCGACTTGATGCCGATGACGCCGGCGGTTTGCGCCATCGCTTCGATCATCATCACGCCGGGATAGACCGGCCGCTCGGGAAAATGTCCGAGGAACGGCGGCTCGTTGAACGTGACGTTCTTGATGCCGATGCCGGAGTAATCGGTCCGGATGTTGATCACCCGGTCGATCAGCAACATCGGATAACGGTGCGGGAGCGTCTTGAGGATCTCATTGATATCCACGAGCTCGAATCTGACCGCGGCCTCCTCCATCACTCCCGTCCTTCGCCTTTCGGATCGGCTGCGCCGCCCTGCGCCAGTCGCTCCACCGCAACAATCTCCCTGAACCACTGCTTGGTCGGCTTGGCGAAATGGCCGCCCCAGCGGCCGCCCGGCGGGATGTCGTCCTTCACCGCGCTCATCGCGGTGACCTGGGCGCCGTCGCCGATCTTGAGGTGGTTGTTGATGCCGACCTTCGCCCCCAGCGCGACGTTGTCGCCGATCGTCAGGCTGCCCGCGAGCCCGATCTGGGCCGCGAGCAGGCAGTGCCTGCCGATCGTCACATTGTGGCCGATCTGAACCTGATTGTCGATTTTGGTGCCCTCGCCGATCACGGTGTCGCGCAGGCTGCCGCGATCGATGGTGGTGTTTGCGCCGATCTCGACGTGGTTCTGGATCAGCACGCGCCCGGTCTGCGGCACCTTCAGATGGCCCTCGGGGCCGAAGAAGATGAAGCCATAGCCGTCCTGTCCGATGCTGCAGCCGGGATGGATCAGCACGTTATTGCCGATCAGCGCAAACTGGATCGCGGTGCGCGCCCCGATATTGCAGTCGCGGCCGATCTTGACGTCGGCGCCGATGACCGCGCCCGCTCCGATGACGGTGCCGGAACCGATCTCGACCCGGGGGCCGATCACTGCCAACGGGTCGACGATGACGTCGTCTTCCAGGTGGGCGGACGGATCGATGATAGCCGACGGGGCGATGCCGTCCTGGCCGAACCAGGATTGCGGGCGAAGCGCGTCGGCGTGCCATTCGCGCGCCAGTTTGACGAAGGCGCGGAACGGCTGTGCGGCCCGCAGCACCGCGACATGGGCAGGCACCCGGGCCTCGAAGCGCGGGCTGACCAGGACCGCGCCGGCCTTGGTCGCTGTAAGCTGGTCGGCATATTTGAGGTTGTCGAAAAACGCCAGATGCATCGGCCCGGCCTCGTCCAGCGAAGCCAGCGCCCGGATCAGCTGGCCACCCCGCGCCGGATCGGCCAATGCCGCGCCGGTCAGCGTGGCCAGGTCGGCCAGCGTCGCGGAAGCAGGTTGCTTGAAGAAGATCGGCTGCGCCATTCCACCCGTCAAAGCCTGGCCGGCATATGCATCAAAGCGCCGGCTCCGAAGAACGGAGCCGGCCTCTGCTATTGCTCCGGCACTCCTGTCACGTGGACCCCGTCACGCAGGTCGGGGTCCGTCCGTTTCAAGATACCTTAGAACGAGGTACCGCCGCCAAACTTGAATTGCTGGACGCGGTCGAACTGGCCCTTGGTGAGCGGCACCGCATAGTCGAAGCGGAGCGGACCGAACGGCGAGGCCCAGATGATACCGACACCAACCGAGCTGCGGACCACATTGCCGTCGTCATACACCAGTCCTGTGCAGGTTCCGGCATTGGCCGGGGTCGTATTCGTCGCCTGCGTCGGCTTGATACAGCCGGGCACGTTGACCTCGCCCGTGGCCGCCCACGACGTCGGGCCCTTGTAGTCCCACAGGCCGCCGGCGTCGGCATAGACCGAGCCCTTGAGCCCGACTTCCTTCGGCAGGAACCAGAACGGCATCTGCAGTTCGAACGAAGCGCCCCAGTACTTGGTGCCGCCGAGCGCGTCACGCGTTCCGAAGGGATTGAGATCGCGCGGACCGATGCCGTTCGGCGCAAAACCACGCACCAGGTTCGGACCCATCTGGAAGTGATCGAGCATGCGCAGCTCGCTGCCGCCGAACTGGTTCAGCATGCCGCCCTGCAGATGGATCAGGCCAACGATGTCGGCGACCAGCGGGGTGTAGTACTTCGCGTCGATGGCCGACTTGATGTACTTCACGTCGCCGCCAACGCCGGCAAAATCCTGCTTCCAGTCGATCAGGAGGCCGTCGGTCGGGTTCTTGTTGTTGTCCAGCGTGTTGTAGTTCAGCGAATAGCCGACCGAGGAGGTCAAGGTCTTGCCGCCAAACAATTCCTTGCGGATCGGCAGCGAGGCCTCTCCATCAACGTAACAACCAAGTGACGAGCCATTGACGGGGCTTACCGCCGCGGGCGCGAAAGCAGCCGGACTTGGATTGTAGGCAGGGTTCGGCGTCACGCCATCCGCCAGGAATGGGTTGTTATCGCAGTTACGCAGAGCGTCTGGCAGCTGGATCTGCTGCTGGTAGATCGAGTAACGCAGCTGCAGCGCCAGGTCTTCCCGCAGCGTGAAGCCGAGCCGCGGGCTGAAGCCGAGCGTCTTGGTGCCGTAGGCGATGTAGCTGTTGGCGAGCTGCTCGCGGTAGAACAGGTCGAGACCCAGCGCGACGCGATAGTCGAACAGATAGGGGTCGACGAACGACAGCGAACCGCCGCGCGCAAACTGGCCGTAGGTCACGGCCGCCTTGGCATAGAGGCCGCGGCCGAGGAAATTGCGTTCCGAGATCGAGACTTCGGCGAGCGCGCCGTCGGTGGTCGAGTAGCCGCCCGACACCGAGAAGTCGCCGGTCGATTTCTCTTCGAGGTCGACGACCAGGATCACGCGGTCGGTCGAGGAACCCGGCTCGGACAGGATCTTCACCGATTTGAAGAAATCGAGGTTCTTCAGCCGCCGCTCGGCGCGGTCGACCAGCGCACGGTTGTAGGCATCGCCTTCGGAGAGATCGAACTCGCGGCGTATCACATAGTCGCGGGTCCGGGTGTTGCCGCGGATATTGATGCGCTCGATATAGGTTCGCGGGCCTTCGTCGACGGCGAACACGATTGACACCGTGTGGGCTTCGAAATTGCGGTCGCCACGCGGGCGCACGACGGCGAAGGCGTAGCCGCGCCGCGAGGCCTCGATCTGCATTTCCTCGACCGATTTCTCCAGCGCCTCGGCATTGTAGACCGAGCCGACGCTGACGCGCGAGAAGCTGCGCAGCGAAGTAGGATCGAGGGTCGAGATGGACGTCTGGAAGTCGACGGAGCCGACGCGATATTGCTGGCCCTCCTCGATCTTGAAGGTGACCGAGAAGCCCTTTTTGTCCGGATCGTATTCGGTCAGCGCGGCGACCACCTGCACGTCGGCATAGCCGTTCTTGAGGTAGAAGCGGCGAATCAGGTCACGGTCGGCCTCGACCCGGTCCGGATCGTAGACGTCGGCGCCGCCAAGGAAGCTCAGCAGGTTGGATTCGCGGGTCTTGATGACGTCCTTCAGGCGATAGGACGAATAGGCGACGTTGCCGACGAACTCGATCGAACGAACGCCGGTCTTGTTGCCCTCGGTAATCGTGAAGATGAGATCGACGCGGTTGTTCGGCTGCTCGATGATTTCGGGGTTCACGCGCACGTCGTAACGACCTGAACGACGGTAGATTTCAGCGATGCGCTGGGCGTCGGACTGGACCACCGGACGCGAGAACGTGCCGCGCGGCTTGGACTGGATTTCCGCCGAAAGCTGCTCGTCCTTGACCTTCTTGTTGCCCTCGAAGGCGATACGGCCGATGACGGCGTTTTCGACCACGGTCACGACCAGACGGCCGCCGACCTGGTTGATCCGAACGTCCTGGAACAGCCCGGTTTCGATCAGCGCCTTGAGGCCGTCATCGATCTGGGCCTGGCCGAGCCGGCCACCCGGACCCGGCTTGAAATAGGAACGGATGGTTTCGACCTCGACGCGACGGTTTCCTTCAACCGCGATCGATGCCGCCGTCTGAGCCGCCGCCGGCCCGGACACCAGCGCGCCCCCCACAGGCGCCGAAACCATGATCAGAGCGCCCAGAAGAGCCCCCCGCACTCGCATTCCCAACATCATGCGCAACGCGCCCTCGTCCTTCAAATGCCAGCCCGCACCCCCTGCGAACCGGCAGAATCCCTAAGCTGCATTGCTTGTAGCCAATTTCGAGGGGGTGGCAAACCGGACTTCGCGGTGCGATTCCATTTTCATTCCAAGACGTTGCCGATGGGCAACGTCTTAAAAAAGCCCGCTTCTACGATCGGCCGAACAGCCCCTTCAGCCAGGGTACCTGATGGAAATCATTGTAGAAAGCGAACACCATCAGCATCAGCACCAGAACCAGCCCGACCCGGAACCCATATTCCTGCGACCTTTCCGACAGCGGACGGCCGCGAAGCACCTCCGCCGCATAGAACATAAGGTGGCCGCCATCGAGCAGCGGAACCGGGAACAGGTTCAGCAGCCCGATCGAAATGGACAGTACCGCTGCCAGATGCAGCAAGGGAATCAGTCCGAGGGTGGCCACCTGACCTGAAATCTGCGCGATCCGGATCGGACCGCCAATCTGGTCGGCGCTGGCCCGCCCGGTGAAGATGTTGCCAATGTAGGACAGGGTCTGGTCGATGACGAACCAGGTCTCCTTGATCCCGAGCCAGAAGGCAGTGGCGGGATCGACCTTCTCGGTGGTGACTTCGCCCGGCGAGGTCGCGCGGGTGATGCCGAGGATCCCGAGGCGCTGGGTGTTGCCGAACGGGTCCTTCACCTCGCGAAGTTCCGGCGTGCCCTTGAGTTCCAGCGCGGTATCGCCGCGCTTCACCGAGAACGTCAGCGTATCGCCGGCCCGGGTGCTGACCAGCCGTTGCATGTCGGAGAAGCTGCCGATCCGCTTGCCGTCGATGGCGGTGACGATATCCCCGACCTGGAACCCGGCCCGCTCGGCGGCGCTGCCGACCTCGATCTTGTCGACCCGCGCGGTCGTGCTCGGCTTGCCGAAGAACGTGAACAGACAGGTGAAAATGGCGATGGCCAGGATGAAATTGGCGATCGGACCGGCGGCGACGATGGCGGCGCGGGCGCCGACCTTCTTGTGGTGGAAGCTGCCTGCCCGCTCCTCGGCGGTCATGTTGGCGAGCGTCTCGGACGAAGCCGGCGTCGAGGCTTCCGACTCATCGCCGAAGAACTTCACATAGCCGCCCAGCGGGACGGCGGAGATCTTCCAGCGGGTGCCGTGGCGGTCGTTGAAGCCAACGAGTTCCGGACCGAAGCCGAGCGAGAAGGTCAGCACCTTCACGCCCGCCCAGCGCGCGACCAGGAAATGGCCGAGCTCATGGAAGAATACGACGATCGTCAGGACGAACAGGAAGGGGATGATGTAGCCGACCAGCCCATGGCCCAACGTATTGATGCTATTCAGTAATAGGTCGGTCATGAGATTCCCCTCGACAAGAGCCGATGGCTCCGCCCCCAACCCTCTAGGATGCCTTTAAGGCGATTTGAGGCAATAGGGCGGCAGCACGATTTCGCGCGTTATGGTCAATGGAGATCGCATCGTCGGCCGAGCTCAAAGGCGCAAGGTTTCCGGCGCGAATCCAGTCGTTCAGGGTGGCTTCGACGAGACGCGCGATCGAACCGAACCTGATCTGTCCGGCAATGAACGCCGCCACCGCCACCTCGTTGGCAGCGTTGAACACCGTGGTGGCGCCCCGGCCGGTACGTAGCGATTCATAGGCCAGCCGCAAGCCCGGAAACCGCTCGAAATCCGGTTCTTCGAAGGTGAGCTGGCCGATCTTGGCAAGATCCAGCCGCGCCGACGGGCCGACGATGCGGTCCGGCCAGCCGAGGCAATGCGCGATCGGAATGCGCATGTCGGGGGCGCCGAGCTGCGCGACCACCGAGCGGTCGGAGAATTCGACCATGCCGTGGATGATCGACTGCGGGTGCACCAGGACGTCGATCTCGTCGGCGCTGAGCGCGAACAGATAGGACGCCTCGATCACCTCGAGGCCCTTGTTCATCATCGACGCCGAATCGATGGTGATCTTCTGGCCCATGCTCCAGTTCGGATGCTTGAGCGCCTGCGCCAGCGTCGCCTGCTCGATGTCGCGCGCTGCCCAGGTGCGGAACGGCCCGCCGGAGGCGGTGATGATCACGCGCACCAGCTCTTCGCGGTTACCCGACGACAGCGCCTGGAACAGCGCGTTGTGCTCGGAATCCGCCGGCAGGATGCAGGCGCCGGCCTTCGCCGCGCGCTGCATGAAGAAATCGCCGGCACAGACCAGGCATTCCTTGTTGGCGAGTGCGACAGCTGCGCCGCGATCGACCGCAGCCAATGCAGGCTTGAGCCCGGCCGCGCCGCTCACCGCCGCCATCACCCAGTCGGCCGGCCGCGCCGCGGCCTCGATCACGGCGCTTTCGCCGGCGCCGCATTCGATGCCGGTGCCGGCCAGCGCAGCCTTCAATTCGCCGAGTCGCGCGGGGTCGGCGATCGCGGCAAACCGCGCGCCGAATTCCTTTGCCAGTTTGGCCAGCGCATCGACATTCGAGTTCGCCGTCAGCGCCTCGACCGAATAGCGGTCGCGCGCGCCGCGCAGCAAATCCATGGTGCTGTCGCCGATCGAGCCGGTGGCACCCAGCACCGTCACGGTGCGGGCTGCTGCGTCCGGGATCTTGTTATTCCGCAATGGAACTGCGCTCATCTGTTCACCAAACCATAAGACCGCGACCGACGCCATCCGCGCCGGCCCGGGAAAAACCGAAAATGGTCGCCACGAGGATGGCGGCGACAAACCCGTCCAGACGATCCATTAGCCCGCCGTGGCCCGGAATTATGTGACTTGAGTCCTTTACGCCAAAGCGGCGCTTCACGGCTGACTCGAAGAGGTCGCCGAGCTGCGACACCGCCGAAAGCATTCCGGAAAGCAGCAACAGCGGCCCGATCCGGCCGAGATCGAAGGCGGCAAACCCGGCCGCGACGGCAAGGCTGGCGGCCAGTCCGCCGAGCGCACCGGCCCAGGTCTTCTTCGGGCTGACACGCGGCCAGAGTTTTGGACCGCCGATGCCGCGGCCCGCGAAATAGCCGCCGCTGTCGGTCAGCCATACGATCAGCAGCACGAACATCAGCGCGGCGAATCCCTTGTCGGGATCGAGGCGAACCAGCGCCGACGCCACCTCCGCCGCTGCCGCGTACAAAAATCCCGCCACCGCCCAGTTCCGTTGCTCCGGTACAACGGCGGCAACCGTCACCAGACCGACGCCGAGCACGACCAGCGCGGCATCGAGCCGGCCGGACGCCAGACAAATCCCTGATATGACGAGCGCGGCTATGCCGGGGGCGATTGCCCGCGTCACACCGGCCAGGCCGACGATCCCAAGCCATTCGACGAACAGGCCGATCGCCGCCAGCGTCACCAGCGTGACCCACAGCCAGCCACCCGCATAGGCGATCGCGACCGCGACAGGCACCAGCACGGCGGCGGCGGCAATCCGCATGGTGAGATTGCGGGAATCCGATTCGCGAATGGGCGGCTCTGATGGGCTCGCTGCCGCCGGCGCGGCCTTGTCCTCGGTCACGAGCCGGTTTTCGCGGCCAGGCCGCCGAAGCGGCGTTCGCGTCTGGCGTATTCGGCGATCGCGCTCTCCAGCGCCGCCTTGTCGAAATCCGGCCAGTGGATCGTCACGAAGACGAGTTCGCTGTAGGCCGCCTGCCACATCAGGAAATTCGACAGCCGCTGCTCGCCGCTGGTGCGGATGATCAGGTCGGGATCGGGAATGTCGGGCGCATCGAGATAACGGCCGAGCGTGTCGGCGTCGATCGATGCCGGATCGCGCTTACCCTCCGCGACTTCGCGGGCAAGTTTCTGCGCGGCATTGGCGATTTCCTGGCGCGATCCGTAGTTGAAGGCCACCACCAGGTTGAGTTTGGTATTGCCGCGGGTCAGTTCCTCGGCCTCGCTCAACAGCGCGCAGATGTCGGGCTCGAGCCCTGCCCGCTCGCCGATGACGCGGACGCGCACGCCATCGCGATGCAGCGTTGCCAGATCGTTGCGGATAAAGCGGCGCAACAGACCGAACAGATCGCCGATTTCGCTCGCCGGCCGCGACCAGTTCTCCGAACTGAACGAGAAGATCGTCAGATATTGCACGCCGAGTTCATGGGCGGCGCGAACGACGCGGCGCAGCGCCTCGACGCCGCGACGGTGCCCTTCGGCGCGCGGCAGGCTGCGCGCCGCGGCCCAGCGCCCGTTTCCGTCCATGATGATCGCCACATGCAACGGGACGGATCGATCCGGTCCTTCCGTGGCGGGGGCGGCGGCATTCGGCATTATCTGGTTTCCAGGGCCATCTTTGGTTCTTGGACGTTGCCGTCAAACGGTAAGGATTTCCTTCTCCTTGGCCGCCAGCATCTGGTCAATCTCCGCGATCGTGGCGTCGGTCGCCTTCTGCACATCGTTGGCGAGCCGCTCCTGGTCGTCTTCGGAGATCTCGTGATTCTTCTCGAGCTTCTTGGCGATGTCGAGCCCGTCGCGGCGGACATGGCGGACCGCGACCTTGGCCGCCTCGGCATATTTGTGGGCCACCTTGACCAGTTCCTTGCGGCGATCGGCATTGAGTTCCGGGATCCGCAGACGCAGCACCTGGCCTTCAGTCGCGGGCGACAGGCCGAGGTTCGAATCGACGATCGCCTTTTCGACCGCTTTCACCATCGACTTGTCCCACACCTGCACCGAGAGCAGGCGCGGTTCCGGCACGCTGACGGTGGCGAGCTGGTTGAGCGGCATATGAGAGCCGTAAGCCTCGACCTGCACCGGCTCCAGCATCGATGCCGACGCGCGGCCGGTCCGCAGTCCGCCCAATTCATGCTTGAGCGAGTTGGTGGCGCCTTGCATGCGGCGCTTCAGTTCGTTGATGTCAAAACCGGGCGTGGGCATAATGCTCTCCCCTCCTTTAAAACCAGCCGCCGGCGTCACCACGCCCGCGGTCAATCGCTGCGACGGCATTCAGCCGGCGACCACCGTGCCCTGGCCGGCCCCGCGCAGGATCGCGCCGATCGAACCCGGCTCGGCGATCGAGAATACGATGATAGGCAGTGACGTCTCGCGGGCAAGCGCGAATGCGGTGGCATCCATCACCTTGTAGTCGCCGGCGATCGCCTGCGAATGCGTCAGGCGGTCGAAGCGCTTGGCCGATGGGTCTTTTTTCGGATCGGCGCTGTAGACGCCGTCGACATTGGTGGCCTTGAGCACGGCCTGCGCGCCGATCTCGGCCGCCCGCAACACCGCCGTGGTGTCGGTGGTGAAGAACGGATTGCCGGTGCCGCCGCCGAGCAGCACGATCCGCCCTTCGGACAAGTATTCGTGCGCGGCACGGCGGGTGAACAGCTCCGATATCTCGGGCATCACGAATGCCGACAAGGTCCGCGCCGGCGTCCCCTTGCGCTCGATCGCCGCCTCCAGCGCCAGGCAGTTCATCATCGTGGCGAGCATGCCCATGGTGTCGCCGGTCGGTCGCGACACGCCGCGCGAGGACACCTCGACGCCGCGGACGATGTTGCCGCCGCCGATCACGACGGCGACCTCGACGCCGAGCTTCTGCGCGGCGATCAGATCCTCGGCGATGCGGTCAACGGTGGGCTGGTCGATTCCGAAGTGGTGACTGCCGGCGAGATATTCGCCCGAGAGCTTGATCACGACGCGACGATAGACCGGCTCAGCCATTGCTTACGCTTCCCTCTCCGCGCCCGTGGCTTCCGGCGCTCGCGCCGGAAGCGTGCCACCGCAGCGGTTACTTCTTGCCGCTGGCGGCTGCGACCTCGGCTGCGAAATCGGATTCCTGCTTTTCGATACCCTCGCCGAGCGCATAGTTGACGAAGCCGGCGATCTTGATCGGGCCGCCGACCTTGCCCTCGGCTTCCTTCACCGCCTGGGCGACGGACTTGCCGCTGTCATGGATGAAGGCCTGATCGAGCAGGCAGACTTCCTTGTAGTAAGTCTTCAGGCCGGAATCGACGATCTTCTCGATCACATTCTCGGGCTTGCCCTGCTGGCGGTACTTGTCGGCGAGCACATCCTTCTCGCGCTTGACCGTCTCCGGATCGAGGCCCGCCGAATCCAGCGCCAGCGGCTTGGCGGCCGCGACATGCATCGCGAGCTGACGGCCGAGCACGGCGAGCTCGTCGGTCTTGCCGGTCGATTCCAGCGCCACGATCACGCCGATCTTGCCGGCGCCCTCGACCACGGCGTTGTGGACGTAGCTCGACACGACGCCCTTGCCGACTTCGAGCGAGGCCGCGCGGCGCAGCGACATGTTCTCGCCGATCGTCGCGATGGCATCGTTGATCGCGGTCTCGACGGTGACGTCGCCGACCTTGGCCGCCTTGATCACCTCGACATCCGCCTTGTTGTGCAGGGCGACCTGCGCGATCATCTTGACCAGACCCTGGAACTGCTCGTTGCGCGCGACGAAGTCAGTCTCCGAGTTGACTTCGACCAGCACGCCCTTGGTGCCCTGGGTCAGCGCGCCGATCAGGCCTTCGGCGGCGACGCGGCCGGCCTTCTTGGCGGCCTTCGACAGGCCCTTCTTGCGCAACCAGTCCTGCGCCGCCGTCATGTCGCCGGCGGTCTCGGTGAGCGCTGCCTTGCAGTCCATCATGCCTGCGCCGGTCGACTCGCGCAGTTCCTTGACCATCGCCGCAGAGATCGTTGCCATCGTCGAATATCCTTCCTGCCTGTGAGCTTTCGGCCGCGGCGCGCGATGTGCGCCGAGCCGCCTCAAACTCCAGGGAATGCCGTAATCTGGGGATCACAACCGGTGGCCGGAAGACCCGGCCACGCGGCTTACCAATTATTCCGCTTCCGCGGTCAGCGACTTGGCCTGGGCGACCCAGGCGTCGGCGCGGCTCGGAAGACCGACTTCTTCACCGATCTTGTGCGCGGTGTCGTGATCGAGTTCGGCGAGCTGCCAGTAGTGGAAAATACCGAGGTCGTTGAGTTTCTTCTCGATCGTACCCGAGACGCCGGTGAGCTTCTTGAGGTTGTCGGCGGTGCCGCGCGGGCCGGCGAGGCCCTGGAAGCCGGCCGACGGCGCTGCTGTCGCCGGAAGTTCTTCGCGGACCGGCTGCGCGGAGGCGCCGATGTCGATGCCCGAATCGCCCTGGGCGCGCGAAATGCCGTCGATGGCGGCGCGGGCCACCAGGTCGCAATACAGCGAAATGGCGCGGCCGGCGTCGTCATTGCCCGGCACCACATAGGTGATGCCCTTGGGGTCGGAATTGGTGTCGACGATCGCGGCGACCGGAATGTTGAGCCGCTGCGCTTCCTGGATCGCGATGTCTTCCTTGTTGGTGTCGATCACGAAGATCATGTCGGGAAGACCGCCCATGTCCTTGATGCCGCCGAGCGAACGGTCGAGCTTGTCGCGCTCGCGCTGCAGCGTCAGCCGCTCCTTCTTGGTGTAGGAGTTGGCTTCGCCTGATGACAGCACCTCGTCGAGGTGGCGCAGGCGCTTGATCGAGCCGGAGATCGTCTTCCAGTTGGTCAGCGTGCCGCCGAGCCAGCGCGAATTGACGAAGTATTGCGCCGAACGCTTCGCAGCTTCCGCGACGCCGTCCTGCGCCTGGCGCTTGGTGCCGACGAACAGGATGCGGCCGCCCTTGGCGACGGTATCCGACACCGCCTTCAGCGCGCTGTGCAGGAGCGGCACGGTTTGCGCGAGGTCGATGATGTGGATGTTGTTGCGGGCACCGAAGATGTAATCCGCCATCTTCGGATTCCAGCGGTGCGATTGGTGGCCGAAATGCACGCCAGCTTCGAGCAGCTGACGCATGGAAAAGTCGGGTAGCGCCATAGGGATAGTTCTCCGGTTGGTTCCTCCGGAAACGTGTGAGCAAACGAGCCGACTGGCCCGGTTGCCACCGGACGGCCTTTGAGAGCCATGTTTCCGTGTGAGATGGCGCGCTATATAGCCGGATTTCAGCGGGAAGCAAGGAAATACGGCCGGTTTTTCGGCCGTTCCATCCAACGATCTGGCGTACCAGCCGGCCGGATCCTTCTGGATCCGGCCGGGTCAGGCGATCAGCAGCGCGCGCCCGGCGGGCACCCCCTCGCCGGCGCGGCCCGCGGCGGTGGCGCGGCGGCCCGGGGCGGCGGGGCCGCCATTCGTGGGGGCGGCGGGGCCGCCATCCGCATCGGCGGCGGGGCGGCCATGCGCGGCGGCGGGGCAGCCATTCTGGGCGGCGGCGGGGCTGCCATCCTCGGCGGTGGCGCAGCCATCCGCGGCGGAGGCGCCGCCATGCGCGGCGGCGGCGCGGCCATTCTAGGCGGCGCGGCCGCTACCCTTGGAGGCGGGGCCGACGGTGCGATGCGGGCTGCCGGCGGCATCCTTGCCGCATTGACCGCCGCAGGCGGCGGGGCGCGGCGCAGTTCCGGCTGGGGCCGCGGCGCGATGGCGGCCGAGGGCCTCGGCCCCGCGCCGGGGGGCGGGGTTGCCATTCGCGGCTGGCCGGCCGGCCCCGATGGGGCAACCGTCCCGGGAGCGGGCCGCCCTGCGGGCCCCGCTGATGGCGGACCACCCGGCGGCGGACCGCCGGGCGCGCCCCTCGCATTTGGCGCAACGCCGCCCGGCGGTACCGGCGGCGCGCCCCGGGCGCCCGGAACCGGCAATGTCTGGCTCGGCGGCAGTCCCGCCGGCGCGTTGGCCTGCAGCGGCGCGTTCGGTCTGCCGGCCTGGCCGGGCGCGCCGGGCAAGCCATTGCCGCGCGCGGCTGGATTGATCGAGGCGCTGAGCGGCACCGGCGCCTTGCCCTGCTGGATCAAATTCGCACGCTGCATCGCGGCAGGCGGCAGCGCCGGCGTGGCGCCGCCGACCTGCCCGGGTGCGGGCGGCACACCGGGACGACCGCCGGGCGGTCTGCCGCCGGGTCCGCCCACCGGGGCGCCGCCCATCCCCACGCCCGGCGGCGGGCGGTTGATGACGTTGTTGATCACCGTGGTGTTGTGGATGTTGGCAAAGATGACGTTGTTCGGCGGCGGCACGACATAGACCGGCGGCCGGCAGTAGACCGGGATCGGCACGAAATAGGGCTGCGGCAGGATGAACAGCCCGACCGGCGCCAGCGGTGGCTCCAGCACCACGAAATCATCCGGCGGCGGCGGCAGATAATAGACCGGCGCCGGCGGCGGCGGCAGGAAGCCGAAGTCGGGATCGCCGAAGGCCAGCACCGGGCGGTCGATATAGATCAACTCGTCCGGCGGCGGCGGCGGCACGTCGTAATCGATGATGTCGAAGCTCGGCGGCGGCTCGACCGGCGCAGTCAGGATCGCGAGCCTGCGGCGCGCGTCACCGGCATGCGGGCCGCGCGGATAGCGCTTCAGATAGGACCAATAGGCGTTCGGCGTGTCGGCGCGATAGGTGCGCCGCCAGGTGATCGCCTCGCGCCGTGCGGCCGCGAGCGCCCTCACCCGCTTGGCCATCGGATCGTCGGGATAGGCGGCGAGAAAATCCTCATAGGCCGGCAGCGTGTCGCGCTCCAGCGCGGCAGCGTAAGCATCGCGCACGCCGAGCTCGCGGATCGGCCGCGAGCGCGCGGCGGCGGCCTGATCGGCCGCCGGAGGCGCCGGCGCATCCGGCGCGCGCTCGAAGAACGTGAAGGGCGCGTCGACCTTCTGGCTGTCCCACGGCACCTGCGCGCCCTTGCTGGTCTCGTTGACGCGCAGCCGCGTGCGGTTGAACACCTCGCCGAGCGGCAGGCCGCCGGTGCGGATCATCTCCGCCAGCGACTGGGCATAGATGCCATACGGCCCCTGCTCGGCCGGCGCGACCGTGCCGGGCGCGGCGTTGAACGCGATCAGCATGTGCGGATCCGCTTCCACCAGCGCGAGGCCGCTGGCGATCTGTCCCTCGACGAACGGCTGCTGCCGTGCCGCGTCCAGCACGACGATGCCGGCCTTCAGCGGCAGCGACGCAAGCTGGCGGATATAGTCGCCGGTGCGCAGCGCCTCGACCGGCACGTCGGTGTCGCGGTTGATGGTGGAATCGACCGGCACGAAATAATTGTCGCCGGCGAGCTGCATCCCGTAGCCGGCCAGATAGACCATCGCGACCGTGCCCGGCCCCGAGCTTTCGGCCTTGTTGATGAAGTCGCGAAAACTCTTGCGTAGCGTGTCGCCGTCGAGGTCGCGGGCGCCGATCACGTCGAAGCCGGCGGCCTGCAGCGTCTGCGCGATCAGGCCGGCATCATTGGCGGCGGTCGCCAGCGGCGATTTCGCATAGGCGCCGTTACCGACCACCAGCGCGATGCGCTTCTCCGCGCCTTGCGCGGCGGCCCGGTCCAGCTGTCCCGCCAGCGCCGAGATCGCGACCAGGCAGAGCGAGAGGATCGAAAAATATCTTACAAAACGCATGGAAATCCACCCTGTCGCCGCCCCCTTCGGATGGAGCGCGCGTCGAGCTGAACGTTTCTTGAACAAATGCGCTCGCAACATGGCATCGGGTCGCCGCTGCCGTGATTTCGCCTCTGAAATCAGCGGTTTCGGGGAGTTGGTGCCGGCGCGCATCAGCGCGCCAAACTGAATTGCGAAAACAACCCCATGCACAGTAGCAGGCAAGTGGCATTGCCTCGGGGTCGGATAATCTATCAAGCCATTGATAAATAATAACTTTATGCGTTGGCCTGCAGCGTTTACGCGGGACGGCTCGTGTCGTGCGAAAACTGTGCCGGCTACCGCGCCGCCTCACCCGGCCTTGCCAGCGCACGATCGCCGTCGAGTCGGGTCTTGAGATTGGCGATCTCGCCGAAGAAGACGTTCTGTTCGGTGAGGCGGACCGCGCGCAGCGCGGGCGGCATCAGCTGGTGTACCCGGTACTGCCGCCCGTCATCGGAAAACGCCTCGGAGCGCTGCAAGGTCTGGAACGCGATCGCCACGACGAGCAGCGCGGCGACGATGCCGGCCTTCAGCTTCAGCCGGGTCGGGCCCACCTCGCGCAGATGCAGGAAGCACACGACGGCGAGGATCAGCCACGCCGCTACGTATTGATAGGCGGCGGCGGTGGAGAAGGTCCAGCTGAAGGCCAGAAGGCGGGCCACCTCATGGTAGATCGAGAAGACGAGACCGCCCGCCAGCGTGATCATCAGATTGCGCAGCAGACGCGCATGGCCGGAAAAGATCCGCGACATCAGCGCCCACAGGCCGGCCCACAGCACGACCATGGCCACCACCCCGAACAGCGGCGCGAGATAGCCCGAGGCCCGCATCTCGCCGGTCTGGGCGAGCCAGATCTGCAGCGCGCTCAATCCCAACAGCGACACGCCGAGCGCCGCTGCAGCCACGGCCGGCAAGGTCCCCCACTCCGGCGCGGCCAAGCGTTCGCGCTCGACCTCATGGGTGACGTCGCGGACGCGCAAAAGCGTCTTTCCGATCCGGATCGGCTGCTTGCCGTCCACGACAAAGCGCGCCAGCCGCTCGCGGCCGCCGTCGAGAAAGGTGCCGTTGGCGCTGCCGAGATCCTCGGCCACGAGCTGCCCGGCCTCGTCGTGAAACACCCGCAAATGCCGCGCGGCGACATAGTGATCGTCGATGATGACGTCGTTGTCGTAGCCGCGGCCGATGTGCGCTTCCGGCGCCGCGATGCGGAACCGGGCGGCGACCTCGCGATGGCGCGACAATATCTCGACCCAGATCATTTGCCCGACTGCACCGATTGCAGGAAGCGCTTGCCGAGCGTCACGGCGTCATCATAGGCCACCGCCTGCAGGCTCAGCCGCGAGACCAGCGCCGCGCTGCCCTGGTCCTGCGTCACGGCGGTCAGCGACACGTCGTAGAGATTTTCGAATTCGCGATAGGCCTGCGCGCACCAGGTGACGCGGAGCGGCGGCTGGTCGGACGCCGCCGCCGTGCCGACGAAATCCTCGTGGCAGCGCTGCGGGGTGTACCATTTGCGAAACGGGCCGCCGCCGACCAGCCGCGGCTGGCTCATCTGTGTCAGCAGCGTCGCCAGCTGGAACTGATTGAGATCGGTGGCCTTGACATAGGAATGATCGATCTGGATCGCGCCGGTGTTCAGATCTGAAGCGACATAGACGGCGGTGTCCGCCTTGCAGTTGATCGAGTTGATGGCGGCGCGCGGTTTCGGCGAGGCCCCCGCGTTGGTGTTGGCCCAGCAGTTGAACCAGGGCGCGACCGTCTCCGGCGCCAGATACGGCCCGAGCGCAGTCGGACGAAACCCTTTCTCGGCAAACGACCGGTAAAGCGCGGATTGCCACGCGGCGAGCTGGCGGCCGATTTCGGCCCGCAGATCAGGCGCGGTTTTCTGCTCGCGCACCCGCTGCAGCAATGCCGCCGCATAGCGCGCCGGCACCAGGAAGCTGACGAGCTGGCCGCTCCTGCGGGTGGCGACGTTGACTCCGACGACCTGTCCCTCGGCCGAGACGGTCGGGCCGCCGCTCATGCCCGGGTTGAGCGCGCCGCTGAAATGCACACGATCATTGTAGGTGCGGTCCACCAGGCCGTTATAGGTGCCCTCGATGATCGTGAAGCCGAGATCGAGCGGGTTGCCCATGGAATACAGCCGCTCGCCCTTGGGCGGCGTGCCTTCCATGGCGGCAGCATCGAAGGTGAAAAACGGCGCGTCGCGCCGGGCGAGCCGAACGACGGCGAGATCGTTCGGCATGTCGACATCCACCACGCTCAACTCGCCGCGATCGCCGTCGGGCGTGGCATATTCGAGCCGGTAGGTTTTCGGCTCCAGCACGGCCTGCGAAATCACATGGTAGTTGGTGATGGCCAGCCCGTCGGCGGACACCAGGAAGCCCGAGCCGATCGACGCCTGTTGTCCGGCATCGGCGACCAGCGTCCTAATCTGCAGCAATCGCGGCGGCGCGGCGGCATAGATGCTTTCGGCGATGGAGGATGGGCCTGGCGCCGACCACGCCGCGTCGCCGACGAACGCCAGCAACAGCAGCGACCAGGTCAGCGCGCGCGCCATCGTGACGATCGGAACAGCCACGGAGTCCCCCTGTACTATGCCCGCATGGCGATGATGCCCTCGCCGTTTAGCCAAATCATCGCGGGGTTGCAATCGCATCGCGGCGCCCGGCGGGGGTCGGCGCGATCGGACCACCACGGCGATCCACGGCGTTTCGCCGCGACCTGCCCATCTATTCGGCAATCCGGATTCCAACTATACCAGCCCACGACCGATCGTCGCGAGGCGGCGGTCTCACTGTTTGATGCGAGGGCTGCCAGATGCATTATCGTTCCTCCTGGATGACCGACGAACTCGACCTGTTTCGCGATCAGTTCAGGAAGTTTCTTGCCAAGGACCTGGCGCCGCACGCCGAGACATGGCGCGCGCAAAAGATGGTCGATCGCTTTGCGTGGCGTGGGCTCGGCGAAATGGGCGCCTTGCTGCCCAGCGTGCCGGAAGCCTATGGCGGCCTCGGGGCCACCTTCGCCTATGACGCCGCCGTGCTCGAGGACCTCGAAACCGTGGTGCCGGAAGTGACGACCGGCGTGTCCGTGCACAGCGCCATCGTGGCGCACTACATCCTCAATTACGGCTCCGAGGAACAGAAGCAGCGCTGGCTGCCGAAGATGGCGAGCGGCGAATTCGTCGGCGCCATCGCGATGACCGAACCCGGCACCGGCTCCGATTTGCAGGGCGTGCGCACCACGGCGAAGAAGCAAGGCAACAATTACGTCATCAACGGCCAGAAGACGTTCATCACCAACGGCCAGGCCGCCGACCTGATCATCGTGGTGGCGCGCACTGGCGGACCCGGCGCCAAGGGCCTGTCGCTGATCGTGCTGGAGACCGAAGGCACGGAGGGATTCCGCCGCGGCCGCAACCTCGACAAGATCGGCCTCAACGCCTCGGACACGTCCGAACTGTTCTTCGACAACGCCGTCGTGCCGCCGGAGAATCTGCTGGGCGCCGAGGAAGGCAACGGCTTCGTGCAGCTGATGCAGCAGCTGCCGCAGGAGCGGCTGGCGCTCGCCGTCGGCGCGGTCGCTTCGATGGAGCGCGCGGTGAAGCTGACGGCCGACTACACCAAGGAACGTCAGGCGTTCGGCAAGCCGATCATCGAATTCCAGAACACCGCCTTCAAGCTCGCCGAGCGCAAGACCGAGGCGATGATCGGACGCGTGTTCGTCGACTGGTGCATAGAGCGCCTGGTCGCCGGCGACCTCGATACGGTGACGGCGTCGATGGCAAAATACTGGTGCTCGCAGAAGCAGGTCGAGACCGCGGACGAATGCCTGCAGCTTCATGGCGGCTACGGCTACATGGAAGAGTACCCGATCTCGCGAATGTTCGTCGACGCGCGAATCCAGAAGATCTACGGCGGCACCAACGAGATCATGAAGCTGCTGATCGCGCGGTCGCTGTAGGATTTCCAACGAAACCCCGGGTCAACAAACTGTCCTTTCCGGCGGACATCGATTCAGTTCTGCAATGAGCCACCAACTGACATGAGCTGAAAGCAGCGACTGGCTGTCAGAACGAGAAAAGAAGTATCCGAGCTATTGAACGGCCGCGAACAAATGCCATGACCCCGGGAGACCTTTCAGATTGAACGAGCCCCGGTCTTTAAACTTCAATCCAGCACCAGCAACCAGATCGGTAACGACGCGCGACACAAAAACTTCATTCTCGCCTGACTGCCCCATAATTCTGGCCGCGACGTGAACCGCTATTCCACCCAAATCGTTGCCGCGCATCTCGACCTCGCCTGTGTGAAGTCCTGCACGCAGGGGCAGGCCTATCTGCCGGGCGACGGCACCGAGTGCCAAAGCACAACGAACACCGCGTCCCGGGCCATCGAACATCGCCAGGATACCGTCTCCTGTATTTTTCAGCATTTTTCCTCGATGTCGTTCGACGACCTGGGCCGCCAAGCGATCGTGAGTGTCCAGAAGAGCGCGCCAACGGCGATCGCCAAGCTCCATCGCTCTTGTCGTCGAATTGACGATGTCGGTGAACAACACCGTTGCCAGCACGCGGTCAACGTCATCCGAGATGTCAGGGCGATGCCCTGTGACAAACTCCTCGATGTCGTCCGTTACCTCTTCGCATCCCGTTGTAAGGAGGAGACCGTGCGGAAGGTCGTTATACTCAATGTACTTTGCTCCGGGAATCTCATCCGCCAGCTTCCGTCCCTCGGAGACAGGAACAACAGCATCCATCTTGCTGTGAAGTATCAGAGTTGGCACCCGCACACTTTGTAAGATCGGGTCCACATTGATGCGCCGGTTCATCACCATGACCGCCTTAAATGCACCGGGGCTGCAACTCATCCGCTCGAATTTCCCGAGCGCTGCGAGTTGCTCCTTGGCACCATCCCTTACCCCGACCACGCGTTTCATCATTTGCCCTGAGCCCCAGCCCGCAACAATCTGTTCAACGATCGCCTCAAACTGAGCTTCGGAGATGGAGTAATCGGCTCGAATGAACCCGCCAGCCAGGACCAAGTGAGAAACACGGTCCGGATAAGTCGCGGAAAAAAGAAGGCTCATGGCGCTGCCTTCCGAAAAACCCAGAATGACAGTTTTGCGGGATGACACCGCATCCAGCACCGCACGAATGTCGTCTACACGCTCTTCCAATGACGGCACACCCGGTACCCGGTCAGAGAGGCCACCCCCGCGCTTGTCAAAACATATAATCCGAGCGAACCGCGCTAGCCGAAGAATGTTGTCGATGACACCCGGCAGCTCGAAAACAAGTTCCAGATGAGATATCGCTCCGGGAACGATCATCAGATCGATCGGTCCATCGCCAATGACGTGGTATGCAATGTTTATATCGCCGCTGCGCGTGTATTGAGTTTGCGGCATGACGAAATCCGTCATTCAGGCTCCGGATGTTCTGCTTAAAATGATCTCTCAACCTGATTTCAGACGACGCGTCAGTATGCCTGCCTTCTATCGCGCCGGCTAGCCGACACCGGACTGGACCCGCACTTTTTCGGCACGCATTGCCTTCGGCGGACCATAGCGACCTTGATCGATCGACCTACCGGCAACTTGCGAGCCGTGCAGCTTCTTCTGGGACATACGAAGATCGAGAGCACCGTTCGATATCTGAAATCGGTGACAGTGCTGGACTGCACCCCTCAAGTGAGACACGATAATTACTGTGACAGTGCGGTTGTCACGATAGGTTACCGTGTTTTGTTTTGCGCGAATGCGGCTTCGAACTCAAGGGGCGATTGATAGCCGAGCGCGG